>Ga0256837_1001709_pt1 | contig 14665 bp, 13 predicted proteins | sample 4562384metaG_FD_185976 | JGI IMG/M metagenome (GOLD analysis project Ga0256837, IMG submission 185976) | Hydrothermal vent microbial communities from Guaymas Basin, Mexico - 4561-384 | ecosystem: Environmental > Aquatic > Marine > Hydrothermal vents | place: Mexico: Guaymas Basin | collected... | reverse complement strand
ATATAACTGAAGGTGCCGTATATACTATTTTGCCTACACCATCTTCATTTGTAGTTATTTTGGTAGTTTCAAATTCACCATAATCATTACCATCACCATTTGTGAGCTGCTCAAGCTGTAAAGAGGTGGCAATTCCAACATTGTTACTATTTACTGTAATTACTTTAATCTCTGTTTTTGCACCCTCTTCAGATACTTGTACAGTTTGTGGCAGTAAATAGACCTCTTTTACACCCTCTTCAACTTGCAAATCAAATTTTAGATTTACTTTGACTCTATCTTTATCATTAATTTCACGATAAAACTCTATTGTTCCTGTATCTAGTGTTGATATATCTTTTGGACTTATATAAGTAAATACTGCTTTACCTGAATCATCTGTTTCAACTGTGTATTTAGATAATGAACCAAGTGCAGGTTGTATAAACTCTGCTGATATTTTATCATTAACTGCTGGAGTCTTTTTACCATTCTCATCAGTTTTGGATACATAAATAGTAATTTTGTACTCTTTGCTGTTCTCATAGATATTGTATGGATCTTCACCTGCTATAAGTTCATATGTATATATACCAGCATCTGTTCCAAATGTTACAGTTATATTTTTATCAAGAGTTGGATCTGAATTTGCCAATTCAAACTTAATATTTAATGGAGTACTTGGTAATTTATCTTTTGGAGCTGTATATTCAAATGAAGCTTTACCAATATTGTCTGTTTTTTCAGAGTATTTATTAAGAACACCATCTTTTTGATCAAATACATAAGCTATTATAGTTTGATTTTCAACTGGTTGGTGTGTCTCTTTATCACTTAGATATAGATTTATTGTAGCACTGCCACCTGCCTCTTTTACATTTACTACATTACTATCAGAAGTCAATAGATAGTTTGTAGAATCAACAGGAGATGTACCAAAATCTACTGTTACACTGTTTGTAACCAAAGGATCTGTACCCTTTACTGTAAAGTTTATATTTAGACTCTTGTTTGGTAACTCTTGAGGAGCTATATAATTAAATACCACATGTCCTCTTTGGTCTGTAATACCACTATAATTATCCAGTGTTCCAAGATTTGGATCAAACATTTTAGCAGATACCTTTACTCCCTCAACAGGCTCTTTTGTATCTTTGTTAATGAGATATAAATCCAATCCTCTTTGTTGTTTACCTTCAGATATTTGATAAGTTTTTGGAGCAGGAATTAATTCCAAGTTACCATCTATACCCTCTTCTCCAAATATAACTTTTACATCTTTTTTGAGTTCTGGAGTAGAGTTTGCTAATTCAAATGTTATATTAAATGGCTCATTTGGCAAAGTTGAAGGGGCAGTATATGCAAATGTAGCTTTACCTGTTGCATTTGTAACAGCTGAATACTTATCCAAACTACCATCTTTTGGATCAAATACATGAGCAATAATTACTTGATTTTCAACAGGTTGATGAGTTGTTGTATCACTTAGGTATATATCTACTGTTTTTGTATCATTTGGATTTGCTACTCTGATAGTATCACTACTTGAGGTTAATTGGTAGTTACTAGCATCAATTGGAGTTGTACCAAAATCTATAAATACACCCTCTTTTCTAATAGGATTAGTACCTTTTACTTTAAAGAGTATTCTAAGTCTCTCTTCTGGAAGTTTAGCTGGAGATGTATATTCAAATACAACGTGTCCTCTCTCATCTGTAACAGCACTATATTTATCCAATGTCCCTAAATTTTGGTCAAAGACTTCTGCATATATTGTAGCTCCTGCTACTGGTTGCATATTATCTTTGTCATTTAGATACAAATCAAGTACTCTTGTCTCTTTTGGTGTGACTATTGTATGGACTTTTGGTACTGCTAATAACTCTACATTACCATCAACAAGACTCTCATCACCAAAATTAATAACTGTAGTGCTTGATGGTCTTGGGTCTGTAGCATTTGTATCAAATACAATCTCAAGAGGTTCATTTGGCAAAGTTGAAGGAGCAGTATAGATAAAACTTACTCTACCTGTAGCATCGGTAATACCACTATATTGATCTAATGTTCCTAATCTTTGATTAAATACTTTGGCATATACAGCAGTTCCTTCTACAGGTTGTTGTTGGGCAATATCATTTACATATACATCAATTTTTTGACTTTGACCACTTCCTTGGATTGTTGCACTGGCTGGATTTGTAACCAACTCATAGTAGTGGACATCTTGATTATCACCCTCATTAAGTATCTCTGTATATGGTCCTCTAGTTTTGGAACCATCTTTATTTACCAAATATTTATTATATTTGACTGATATTGTATTGCTTCCTGAAAGTGCTTTTCCATCACAATTGTAAAATACTCTTGATACAAAGAGTGTTTTATTATCACCTTTTGTATCGAGCATAAAAGATGTAGGCTCAACACTGAATCTATCTACACTACACCCTTTTATAATTGGTTCAAACTTTTCAAGTTTTACTTTGATGTGCTTGTCAAGCTCTAATGCAGTGAATATAACTTTGTACTCTACATAGTTTTGTTTTTCATGATTAACTACATCAGTAATTACACCTGCAATTTTTGCTACAGGTGCACTTCCATCACCGTCAGCATTTGTACTACCTCCACAACCTGCTAATATTATAAATATTATGGGTAGAAATAGTGATAATAACTTTTTCATCATAAACCCTTTTGGCTATTTTTATAGTTTTTAATATATTTTATAGTTAAATCCCAATGTAAATCCATATGCATCATTTACACTATCAAGTGATGAATCCATATAGCTTATACCTGCATCTATAGAGAATGTTTCAAAATCCCATATAGCACCTATCTCTCCACCATAAGCTCCACCGCTTTCATCTATAGTATCATTATATTTATACTCTTCATATCCTACTACAAAACCTATATATGGTCTAATTGCTCCACTATTTGTGGGAATATTATAAAACATATAATCAAGCTGACCCAATATATATGTATTTGCAGCTGTACTTCCAGCAACTGTTTCATCTGCAATAAATGAATAACCCAACAAAAATCTAAAGTCTTCATTTTTTGCACCAAGTTTGAGTGTAAGAGCAGGAGCAGTATAACTGTTACTAAGTCCTAGTGAATCAAGTGTATCAAATGTATATGCAGTTACTCCAACTCCAATGAGTCCAACACTCTCAGCTTGTGGAGCTTGAGTTAGTAGCATTGAGCCAACAGCCAAAACACCTAAAGTTTTTGTAAATTGTTTTGTTTTCATAATTGAAAACCCCCCTTTTCTATTTTCTAATATCAAATAATATCTTTTAATATATTAATCTACTCTTACATATTGATAAGTTTGTATTAATCGTATAATTTACACCTTTTTACTATAATTTGATTTGAGTTTTGTCACTATCTTGGTATTAGATAAATATAAAACAAATATTAAAGAAGTAGGAAAAAGTATGATTGATTTGAAATATTTCCAAAACAACTATGATGAGGTATCAAAAAAACTCCAAACCAAAGGTGTAGATACTGATACTTTGCAAAAGTTAAAAGAGTTATTTGTAGCACTCAAAGAGAGTAATGCAGAGTATGAATCTGTTAGAGCAATTCAAAATAAAAAATCAAAAGAGTTTGGTATCTATAAAAAAGAGGGTAGAGATATAGCACCTTTAAAAGCTGAAGTTGATAAATTAAAGCAAGAGGGTGCAAAACTTTTGCAAAAGAGTAAAGAGTTAGAAGAGCAACTACAACAGATTGCACTATCTATTCCAAATTTGCCAGATGATACTGTACCAATTGGTGAAGATGAGGATGATAATGTAGAGATTAAAAGAGTTTTAGAGCCAAAAGAGTTTGACTTTGAGCCAAAAGAGCATTGGGAGTTGGCTCAAAAGAATGGTTGGATAGATTTTGAAAGGGGTGTAAAGTTAGCCAAAAGCAGATTTGCAGTACTTTATGATGAAGCTGCAAGACTTCAAAGAGCTTTGATAAACTTCTTTTTGGATTATAATACTAAAAATGGATTTACAGAGTATGCCATACCATATATGACAAATAGTAATATGCTAAAAGGTACAGGGCAGCTTCCAAAGTTTGAAAATGATCTGTTTAAAGTTTGTGAAGAGGATTTATACCTCATTCCAACAGCAGAAGTACCGCTAACAAACCTTTTTTATGATGAGATACTCTCTATAGATGATTTGCCACATCTAATGACAGCATACTCACCATGCTTTAGAAAAGAAGCAGGTAGTGCAGGTAGAGATACAAGAGGTATGATTAGACAGCATCAGTTTGCAAAAGTGGAGATGGTAGCAATAGCACACCCTAATAAGAGTGAAGAGATTTTTGATATGATGGTTCAAAATGCTTCAAATTTGCTAACAGAACTTGGATTACCTCATAGATTAGTAGAACTTTGTACAGGAGATTTGGGATTTTCAGCTGCAAGAACTGTTGATTTGGAGGTTTGGTTACCAGGGCAAAACAGATACAGAGAGATAAGTTCAGTATCAAATACCAAAGATTTCCAAGCAAGAAGAGCCAAAATTAGATTTAAAGATGGCAAAAAAAATAGACTAGTTCATACTCTCAATGGTTCTGCTTTAGCTGTTGGCAGAACAATAGTTGCTATTATGGAAAATTATCAAAGAGCCGATGGTACCATCGAAATACCAAAAGTTTTGCAAAAATATATGTAGCAGTTGATATTATATATAGATTAAAGTATAAAATAAATGATAACTAAAATCCCATCTCCAAATATTTTTGGATTGCTCTGCCTTGGAATGAGGCTTTAGCCTCATTTGTTAAAGTACTAAATTTCTATTTGCGTAACATCAGTTTTATAATCTGTTATAAATAGGCTAAGTTAAATTGGATAAAATAAGCTCCAATATAATTTGATGGTATGTAATTTTTTTTCAAGGTTGAGTAATGAGTATAGATTTTAAAGCATTGGCAAAGCAGTATGGTACACCTCTGTTTGTATATGATTTTGATTATATGACAAAGCAGTATAACGAGTTAAAAGATGCTTTTAGCGGAGTAAAATCATTGATAGCTTATGCAGTCAAAGCAAATTCAAACTTATCTGTAATTTCACACTTTGGTAAACTTGGTTCTGGTGCAGATTGTGTAAGTATTGGTGAAGTACAAAGAGCTTTAAGTGCTGGTATTGATAACTACAAAATAATATTTTCAGGTGTTGGAAAAAGAGATGATGAGATAAAAGATGCACTTGAGGCAAATATATTAATGCTGAATTTAGAGAGTGAAGCAGAGATGAGGCATGTAGAATCTGTTGCCAAAAGAGAGGGTAAAGTAGCAAGAATATCTATTAGAGTAAATCCAAATGTAGATCCCAAAACTCATCCTTATATCTCAACTGGACTTCATGAAAATAAATTTGGTGTCGAGATAGATATGGCAAAGAGAATGTATATATATGCCAAAAACTCCAAGTGGCTAGATCCTGTTGGAATACATTTTCATATCGGTTCCCAACTTACAGAACTTTCACCTATAAAAGAAGCAGTCGAGATAATTGCAAATTTGGTTCGTTCTCTTAAGGCTATAAATATAGATATAAGATTTTTTGATGTAGGTGGTGGACTTGGTGTTGTATATGATAAAGAGAGTTTGATTAATACTTATGAGTATGCAGAGACTATCAAAGAGGCTACAAAAGATTTGGATGTAACAATAGTGTGTGAGCCTGGTAGATTTTTAACAGCCAATGGTGGTTGGCTTATTACTTCAGTACTCTATGAAAAGGTAAATGGAGATAAGAGATTTGTAATTGTTGATGCAGCTATGAATGACTTAATTCGTCCATCACTATACAAAGCTTATCACAAAGTAGAACTGTTAGATAATGAAAATACAAAAGAGTCTTTAAAAGCAGATATTGTAGGTCCAATATGTGAAAGTGGTGATTGGCTTGCAAAAGATTTACTTTTGCCTCCTACTAAAAGTGGTGATTTGATAGTAATTCATAGTGCCGGAGCTTATGGATTTACAATGGCAAGTAATTATAACACCAGAGGAAGAGCAGCTGAAGTTGCTTGTGAGGGTGGTAAGTGTCGTAAAATAAGAGATAGAGAGAATTTTGAAGATCAAATCAGATTAGAAAAAGCCTATCTGTAAGGGGTTGAGATATGAATAAGAGTTTAGAGGAGTTAAGAAGAGAGATAGATGCTATTGATGACAAGCTTTTAGAACTTTATAACAAAAGATTAAAGATTGTTCATCAAGTTGGTGTTCTCAAAAACAGTACTGGAGCTCCTATATATAGACCAGAAAGAGAACAAGAGATATTAGATAGACTAAAGAGAATAAACAAAGAGTCAGGCGGAAGATTGACAGATGAAGCAATTGAAGCACTCTTTTTGGAACTTTTTGCAGTAGCTAGGAATTATGAATTACCAGAAAGAGTAGCATTTTTGGGACCTGAGGCTAGTTTTACACATCAAGCTGCAGAGAGTAAGTTTGGTGCTATGAGTCACTATATACCTATACATACAATAAAGGGTGTATTTAGAGAGGTTAGTCGCAAGAAGGCAAAATTTGGAGTAGTTCCAATAGAAAATAGTTTCAATGGAATAGTTAGTGATACAATATCTTGTCTTAGTGAATATAATCTAAAAATTGTTGCAGAAGTAATTGTAGAGATTCATCATGTATTGGCAACCAAAGCTGAGAGTATAAAAAATATCAAAAGAATATACTCAAAAGATATAGCATTTGGTCAATGTAGCCAATTTTTAGAAGATGTAGGACTTGATATGATAGAGCAGATTCCAGTGGAATCTACAGCCAAAGCTGCTCAACTTGCTGCAAATGATCCAAGTAGTGCGGCAATATGCTCAGAAGTTGCAGCAAAATTATATAATCTTCCTATTATGTTTAATAATATCGAAGATGAGGGTAATAATAGAACACGATTTTTTATCGTAAGTGATTTTGAGAATGCTCCAAGTGGTAATGACAAGACTACAATTTTGGCAAAGCTTCCAAATCGTCCTGGTTCATTGGTAGATTTTTTAAATGACTTTAAAGATGCTCAGATAGATTTGACCAAGATAAAATCTCATATTGTAGGTGGAGTATCGATATTTTTTATAGAGTTTGATGGACACAAAGATGATGAGAATATAAAGGATATATTTCAAAAGCATAAAGAGTCTATCAAATTCTTGGGTTCATATATCAAGGAAGCTGTAGATGTATAGTCTGTTTCATCAAAGAATGAATGAGCATCTAAAAGATATAGATGTATATGAGGCTGGTAAACCTATTGAACTGGTTGTAAGAGAGTTTGGAGTAGATCCAAAAGATATAGTTAAACTTGCTTCCAATGAGAACCCTTTGGGTACTTCACCAAAAGTTGCAAAAGTTATTTGCGAACATGCAAATAGAGCTCATATGTATCCAGATGATAGTATGTATGCACTCAAAGAGGCACTCTCAAAAAAGTTTTTGGTAGAGCATGAGAATTTAATAATTGGTGCAGGAAGTGATCAGGTACTATCTTTTATATCTCATCTATTGTTAAATAGTTCAAAATCTATACTTACTTCAAGAGTAAGTTTTGCAATGTATGATATATATGCGGCTCATCATGGAGCAAAAGTTATAAAAACTCCAAGCTATCAACATAAAGCAGATGAATTTATACCTTTGATTAAAAAACACTCTCCATCTATTGTATATCTATGTACACCAAACAATCCAACCGGCGATGCTATGGATATAGATGAAGTTTACAAAATTATAGAAGCAACAGACAGTAGTACAACTTTGGTTGTAATTGATGGTGCATATATGGAGTATGCTCAAGCAAAAAGCAACAGATACAAAATTGAGCCATCAAAAATAATCAAAAAGTATCCAAATGTACTCTATCTTGGTACTTTTTCAAAAGCTTATGGACTTGGTGGAATGAGAGTAGGGTATGGAATTGCTAGAGAGGATTTTATAAAAGCATTACTAAAAGTAAGACCTCCATTTAATATTACAACCCTCTCAATGGCAGCGGCAGTAGAAGCACTAAATGATACAGAGTTTGTAGAAAAAACTCTCTTGATACACTCCCAAGAGATAAGCAGATATGAAGAGTTTGCAAAAGAGCATAATATAAAGTATATTCCAAGTGCAACCAATTTTATTACATATCTGTTTGAGGGAGAGAGAGAGTCTGATAGATTGTATGAGTATATGCTAAAAAGAGGTGTAATAGTTAGAAATTTAGCCTCTTATGGAATGAATGCTTTGCGTATTACAGTAGGTACAAAAAAGCAAAATGAGAGAGTATTTGAACTTTTAAGCAAGGCTTTAAATTGAGACGAGTAGAGGTTTTTAGAGACAATACAGAAAATGTATCAAACCCACCTTTGAAGGATTTGGAGAGTGAAGAGTTGACAAATCGGTATATCTCTGTGATAGACAAAATAAGACACTATGATGATGAGTGGTTTGAAGATATACTAAAAGCCAATAATCTGTTTGGTAAAAAATTGAATGCCAAAAGGTGTCGTCTTGTAGTATTGGCATCACTAAGAAAGAGTATGGAGTCTAAGAGCATTGAAAATTAAAGATTATACAATAGAGCAGTTAGGAGATTTGGCACAAAATATAAGAGATAGGATATTGGAAGTTGTCAGTAAAAATGGAGGACATCTCAGCTCTACACTTGGTGCTGTTGATTTGATAGTTGGTATGCACAAAGTTTTTGATGCAAGTAGTGATCCATTTATATTTGATGTATCGCACCAGGCTTATGCACACAAACTTCTTACAGACAGATGGGATAGTTTTGATACTTTGCGACAATTTGGCGGTATTGGAGGTTATACAAGTCCATTTGAATCTGAATATGACTACTACAAAGCTGGACACAGTTCTACATCCATATCGCTTGCTGTTGGAGCTGCAAAAGCTATAAGACTCAAAAATGAAGAGGGCAAAAGAGTACCTGTAGTTATGATAGGTGATGGCAGTATGAGTGCTGGTATGGTATATGAAGCACTCAATGAGCTTGGCGATAGAAAATATCCAGTAGTCATTATATTAAATGATAATGAGATGAGTATAGCCAAGCCAATAGGGGCAATTAGTAGGTATCTATCTACTGGTATGGTAGGACCTCTGTATCAACAACTTAAAAAGAGAGTTGAGAGTATGCTTGAGTATCTTCCTGAGGGTGCTGGATATATAGCCAAAAAATTTGAAGAGTCTCTTCATCTAATAACTCCAGGAATGTTGTTTGAAGAGTTGGGGATTGAGTATGTAGGTCCAATAGATGGTCATAATATGGAGTTGATTATTGAGACTTTGACTCTTGCCAAAGAGCTTGGAAAACCTGTAATTGTACATGCCCAAACTATAAAAGGTAAAGGTTATGAGATAGCTGAAGGGTATCTTGAGCATTGGCATGGAGTAGGACCATTTGATATACAAAGTGGTAAATCACTCAAAAAGAGTAGTTCCAAAAAGAGTGCTACACAAATATTTAGTGAAACTATGCAAGAATTGGCTTGTGAAGATGAAAAGATTGTAGGTGTAACAGCAGCAATGCCAGGAGGTACAGGATTATCACCACTGTTAAAAAAGTATCCAGATAGATTTTGGGATGTTGCAATAGCAGAACAACATGCAGTTACATCAATGGGACCACTTGCAAGAGAAGGATTTAAACCATTTTGTGCAATATATAGTACATTTTTACAAAGAGGATATGATCAAATTATTCATGATATAGCTTTGATGAATGTAGGTGTTACATTTGCAATAGATAGAGCAGGAGTTGTGGGTGAAGATGGTGAAACACACCAAGGGGCTTTTGATATATCCTACCTGCGTATCATTCCAAATATGACACTCTTGGCTCCATTTAATGAGAGTAGTTTAAAAAAGTCTCTCTATTTTGCAAAAGATTTTGCCACACCTCTTGCTATCAGGTATCCAAGAGGTGCATTTATATCAGATGATTTTGATGTACCAGATTATGAGTTTGGTAAATCATGGATGGTAAAAGATGGCACTGATATACTTTTTGTAGGTTATGGCAATGGTGTAGGTAGGGCATTGGCAACTGCTTCTTTGTTGTCTCAATACTCAATTGCAACGCTTGATTTGAGGTTTGTCAAACCTCTTGATAGAGAACTTTTAATTTCACTTGCAAAGAGATTTGATAAGTGGTATATATTTAGTGATGGTATAAAAGCAGGTGGAGTAGCTTCTGCAATTGAAGAGATGTTTGAGAGTGAGAGTATAAAGGGTGTATCTGTTGTATCATTTGAGTATCCAGACAGATTTATACCACATGGTGCTACAAAGATGGTAGAGGAGTCATTGGGGTTGTTGCCCCAGCAGTTGGCAAAAAGAGTTGAAACAGATATATTAAAGACAAAAGTATCTGTAGATAATATAGGTTAAAAAATTTAAAAGGAGAGATATGTCAAAAGAGTATATTTTTACCAGTGAATCTGTAACAGAAGGTCACCCAGACAAGATGGCAGATCAAATTAGTGATGCTATTTTAGATTATATTATAGAACGAGATACAAGTGCCAGGGTTGCCTGTGAGACAATGCTTAGTAATGGATATTGTATTATTGCAGGAGAACTAAAGACTCATACCTATGCACCAATGCAGGATATTGCCAGACAGGTGATCAAAGAGATAGGTTATACAGATGCAAGTTTTGGGTTTGATTATAGAAGTGCTGGAGTTTTAAATGGAGTAGGGGAGCAATCTCCAGATATTAACCAAGGTGTTGATCAAGCCTCAGGTGAAATTGGAGCAGGTGATCAGGGATTGATGTTTGGATATGCTTGTAATGAGACACCAGAACTTATGCCTTTGCCAATATCACTAGCTCACAAAATTACTTCCAAATTGGCTGAAGTTAGAAAAGATGGAACTTTGCCATACCTTAGACCAGATGGTAAAGCACAAGTGAGTGTAAAATACAAAGATGGAAAACCTGTTGAGGTAAAGACTGTAGTTGTATCAACTCAACATGCACCAGAAGTTGAGCAAAAACAACTCAAAAAAGATATTATTGCTGAAGTTATAGAAGCAGTAATTCCAAAAGAACTCTTAGCAGATGATGCAATCTATCATATAAATCCGACAGGCAGATTTGTAATAGGCGGTCCTCAAGGAGATGCGGGGCTTACAGGAAGAAAGATAATAGTAGATACATATGGTGGCAGTTGTCCTCACGGTGGAGGAGCATTTTCAGGCAAAGATCCTACAAAAGTAGATAGAAGTGCAGCATATGCAGCTAGATATGTAGCCAAGAATCTTGTAGCTGCTGGGGTTGCTGATAGGGTTACTATTCAGATAGCTTATGCAATAGGTGTTGTAGAGCCTGTATCTATTATGGTTGATACTCATCAAACAAGCAAGATAGAAGAGTCCAAAATTGAACAGTGTGTCAAAGATATTTTTGATCTAAGACCAGCTGGAATTATCAAAGAGTTGGATTTGCTTAGACCAATATATAGAAAAACTGCAACATATGGACACTTTGGGAGAGAGCTTCCGGAGTTTAGTTGGGAGCAGATTAACAGAGTAGATGAGATAAAATCCTACCTTGGTCTATAAATTGGCAATTTTTTTTGTCAATTTAAAGATGTGTTTAAAAATCTTTTGTTATAGTGTGAAGCACAAAACGAAAAAGGAGAAATCATGGCAGTAATGATTACAGATATTTGCATCAACTGTGCAGCTTGTATAGATGAGTGTCCTGTTGAAGCTATTGTAGATGAGGATGATAACCCAACTGGTGAGGATATCTACTATGTTTACGCAGATAAGTGTGTAGAGTGTGTAGGTTATCATGATGTACCTGCTTGTGCAGAGGCATGTCCTACAGAGGGTTGTATCGTATGGAGTGACTGTGCAGAGGGTGCAACTTGCAAGGATGATGTTCCTGCAGAAGCAAGAGAAAATCACACACCTGTTATAGAGGATTGATCCTTTTACCTCCAACTATCTGTTGGGGGTATAAAATTTCTACAAATTTATATTTTTCGACTTCAATTACTTCAAATTAATAGTACTTTAATACCATTTATGATATGCTTCGCTCCAAATTTCTGATACAGAGGAAGAAGTATAAATGGAACAAACTCTATCAATTATAAAGCCTGATGCTACAGCAAAAGGTGTAATAGGTAAAATTATAGACAGATTTGAGAGTAATGGATTGAGGGTAGCAGCTATTAAAAAGTTGCAACTAAGTCGTGCAGATGCAGAAGCATTTTATGCTGTACACAAAGAGAGACCTTTCTTTGGTGAATTGGTTGATTTTATGGTATCTGGTCCAGTTGTAGTATCTGTACTAGAGGGTGAGAATGCAGTAGCAAAAAATAGAGAGCTTATGGGTGCAACAAACCCAAAAGAGGCAGAGCCTGGTACAATCAGAGCAGATTTTGCTGATAGTATTGATGCTAATGCTGTACATGGAAGTGACTCTTTGGAGAATGCAAAAATAGAGATAGCATTCTTTTTTGCTCAAAGAGAGATTTGCTAAGAAGTATATAGTGAAGATTGATTTTGGCAAGGTAAGTCGCACAGTGGCTATGCCTTTTGAGTATGGGATAGATGGTTGTACCTTTAGTGGTACACTCCAAAAAGTATCTCGTAATGAGGTGGAGTTAATATCTAAAATAGAGGGTAAAACAACTCATTATTGTGATAGATGTGGCAAGAGTTATGATGAGACTCTTGATATTGAATTGAAATTACAATTGAGTGATATACCCATATCAGGAAACGATTCATTAGATAGTGTAGAGTTTCTTGATGGTATGATAGATATAGATGAACTCTTACACAGTGAATTAGAGTCTATTAAGACTACATATAACTACTGTCCAGAGTGCAAAGATGATAACAGCACTTTGGAAGTAGAGTATTAATAACTACACAAGAAAGGATAAAAGATGGCAGTACCAAAGAGAAGACACAGTAAAACTCGTGCAGCAAAGAGAAGAACACACTATAAAGTAACACTTCCAAGACCTGTAAAAGATGAAGATGGGACATGGAGAATGCCTCATAGAATGAATCCTGTAACAGGTGAATATAAGTCCTAATGGCACAGAGCCAAAAGATAGTTCGCGTCGCAATTGACGCGATGGGTGGTGATTTTGGTCCTGAACCCATAATAGAAGGTTGCATCCAGGCTATGGATGAGAAACGCTTTCAACCTATACTTGTAGGTAAGCAAGAAGATATATTCTCATATATTCCACAATATTATTTAGAACAAGTTGAAATCGTAGAAGCAGATGATGTTATAGATATGAAAGATCAAGCTACCAATGCTTTGCGTCGCAAAGACTCTTCTATATACAAAGCTGTAGAACTAGTTAGAGATGGCAAAGCAGATGCTGTTGTATCTGCAGGACATAGTGGTGCTACTATGACTTTGGCTACACTTCGTATAGGAAGACTACCTCATATCAGCAAACCGGCTCTTGCTACCTTGATGCCAAATACAGGTAGCACAAAGACCCTTGTTCTTGATGTTGGTGCAGTAGTAGAGTGTAAAGCACAAAATCTGTATGAGTTTGGTGCTATGGGTAGAGCTTATGCACAAGAGGTTATGGGTATTGGGCAACCTAGAGTTGGATTACTCTCAAATGGTGAAGAGGATTCAAAGGGTAATGAACTTACAAAAGAGGCATTTAAGTTATTGCAATCAATTCCTGGATTTGTAGGTAATGTAGAAGGAAGAGATATATTTAATGGTAGTGTTGATGTAGTAATTACAGATGGATTTACAGGCAATGTACTACTAAAAACCAGCGAAGGGGTAGCTTCTACAATTTTGACACTTATGAAGCAACAGATTCGCAAATCTCTACCGGCCAAAATTGGTGCATTGCTTATGAAAAAGAAGGTATTTAATACTCTCAAAAAAGAGATAGACTATGCCGAATATGGTGGAGCTCCTTTGCTTGGTGTAGATGGTTGTGCAATAGTAAGTCATGGCAGCAGTAATTCCAAAGCTATCAAAAATGCAATCTTTCAAGCTATAAATTATACTAAATCTGATGTAAATAGGAAAATTGAGGAGCTTCTTGTTATAGATAAGAGCAAACATCAATAACAAAGCAAGTAGCTTTGTGGTAAAATAGCCTTCAACGCTTTAGGGGATTTGGATACCCTGTGCTGAAGGAGTCTTATGTCAGATACTAAATACTACGCATCAATGCGCTCTATTGGAGCGTATGTACCCCAAAAAATACTTACCAACAGTGACTTTGAAAAGATGGTTGATACCAATGATGAGTGGATTGTCAAGCGAACAGGTATCAAAGAGAGGCATATTGCTGAGAGTGATGAATATACCAGTGATATGGCTGTAAGAGCTTGTGAAGATGCAATAGCAAGAGCAGATATTGATAGAGCAGATATTGATATGATAATATGTGCTACTGTAACACCAGATTACTTCAATATGCCATCAACTGCCTGTATAATAGCTGATAAACTAGGCATTAAAAATATTCAAGCTTTTGATATATCAGCAGCTTGTAGCGGCTTTGTATATGGATTGTCTGTGGCCAAGGCATTTATAGAGTCTGGAATGAAAAAAAATATTCTTTTAATTGGGGCTGAGAAGTTTAGCTCAATTGTTGATTATACAGATAGAACCACATGCAT
>Ga0256837_1001708_pt1 | contig 14680 bp, 23 predicted proteins | sample 4562384metaG_FD_185976 | JGI IMG/M metagenome (GOLD analysis project Ga0256837, IMG submission 185976) | Hydrothermal vent microbial communities from Guaymas Basin, Mexico - 4561-384 | ecosystem: Environmental > Aquatic > Marine > Hydrothermal vents | place: Mexico: Guaymas Basin | collected... | reverse complement strand
ATAGTAACAACAGATCCATCTACACTTACTTCAACACCGCTTGGAATAGCAATAGGTTTTTTACCAATTCTTGACATATTAACCTCTCCTTACCAAACTGTACATAGTACTTCACCACCAACTTTAGCTGCAAATGCTTCATCGTTAGCAATTACACCTTTGTTAGTAGTTACAATAATCGTACCATATCCGTTTTTGAAACTTTTTAGTTCTGAAGCGTTTTTATAAACTCTTCTTCCTGGTTTAGAAACTCTTGTAATCTCATTGATTGCAGAATTCTCGTTGTCGTCATATTTTAATACAACAGAGATAGTTTTTTTATTATTCTCACCATCAACAACTTTATAACTTTCAATATACTCTTTTTGTTGTAAAACTTTTACAACTCCCTCTACAGTGTTTGAATGAAGTAAAGTTGCAACATCGAGTTTTCTCATTGCTGCATTTCTAATTCTAGTCAAAGCGTCTGCGATTAAATCATTCATCATGGGCTTATTCTCCTACCAACTTGATTTTCTAACACCAGGAAGTAATCCCTCGTTAGCCATTTTTCTTAAACATATTCTACAAAGTCCAAAATCTCTATAAACAGAATGTGGTCTACCACAAACGCTACATCTAGTGTAAGCTCTGCTTGAAAATTTTGGAGTTCTTTTTGCTTTAGCAATCATAGATTTCTTTGCCATTACGCTCTTCCTTTTGCAAATGGTACACCAACAAGTTCTAATAATCTTAGAGCTTCAGTGTCACTTTCTGTACTTGTAACAATAGTGATGTTCATACCATGAGTTTTAATGATATTATCATATTCAACTTCTGGGAACATTAATTGTTCATCTAAACCGAAGCTGTAATTACCTCGACCATCAAAACCATTTCTTTTAACACCTCTAAAGTCTTTTACTCTTGGAAGTGCAATTGAACAAAGTTTATCTAAGAAAGTGTACATTTGTTCACCTCTTAAAGTAACTTTAACACCAACTGGTGAACCTTCTCTTACTTTAAAACCAGCAACTGATTTTTTAGCAATTACTTGAAGAGCTTTTTGCCCAGCAATTAATGAGATTGTATCAGTAATGTTTTGCATTAATTTAGTATCTTTCATAGCTTCACCAGCTCCAACACTAATTACAACTTTTTCAAGTTTTGCAGTTAACATTTTATTTTGTGGAAACTCTGCTTCTAAAGCAGGCTTAATTTCGCTATTATATCTTTCTAATAATCTAGCAGCCATCTTATGCCTCCTCTACTTTTGCAACGTTAGAGATATCTATTGGCATCTCTTTATTTATAAATCCACCCTCTGGGTTTTTTTCTTGATCTGGTTTAACAGTTTTTTTAGCTACTTTACAATCTTTTACAATTACTTTACCAGCTTTAGGATTAACTGCTAATACTTCACCAGTTTTCCCTTTATCATCTCCAGCGATAATTTTTACAGTATCACCTTTTTTGATTTTACATTTAACAGCCATTATAATACCTCCGGTGCAAGTGAAACAATTTTCATGAATCCTGCATATCTAACTTCTCTTGCAACTGGTCCAAATATTCTTGTTCCAATTGGCTCTTTTTTAGCATCAAGTATAACACCAGCATTGTCATCAAATCTAATTAAAGATCCATTTTCTCTTTGAATCTCTTTATGAGTTCTAACAACAACAGCTTTTACAACTTGACCTTTTTTAACTTTTGCAGTTGGGATAGCTTTTTTAACTGAAGCTACAATTACATCACCAACAGAAGCATATCTTCTTTTAGATCCACCAAGAACCTTGATACACATAATCTCTTTTGCACCAGTATTATCTGCTACTTTTAATCTAGTAAAACTTTGAATCATTATTCAACTCCTCTAGATAAAATAGAATTTAATCTATAAGATTTAGTTTTTGATAAAGGTCTACACTCAATAGCAGTAACAGTATCTCCAACTCTTAACTCTGATTTTTCATCATGAATTAAATATTTCTTAAATCTCTTTACAGTTTTGTGGTATCGTGGGTGTAATACTTGTCTAGTAACAAGAATAGATGCTGTTTTTTGTCCAGCAACTTTTACAACTACACCTTGAATCTCTCTTTTATGTCCACTCATAATCTACGATCCTTATGCTTTAACTGCAGTAATTGCAGTTTGAATTCGAGCGATGTCTTTTTTAACTGCTCTTAATTCACTTGTATTTGTTTGTTGCATAGTCTTTAATTTTACATTAAGTTCAAACAACAACACCTTTTTCTCTTTTAACAGTTCGTTAAGCTCTGATAAGCTTTTATCTTTAATATCAGTATAATTCATTTTCACTATCTTTTGTTACAATTTTTGTTTTAAATGGTAATTTATGCTTAGCTAAAGTTAATGCTTCTCTTGCAAGATCATGATCAACACCAGCCATCTCAAAACAAACTCTACCTGGCTTAATATTCATAACCCACTTGTCAACTCCACCTTTACCTTTACCCATTCTTGTTTCTAATGGTTTAGCAGTTAAAGGTTTATCTGGGAAAACAGAGATCCAAATTTTAGCTTGTCTTTTAACTTTTCTAGTCATAGCAATTCTGGCAGCTTCAATTTGTCTTGAATCTATTCTTCCATGCTCAACAGCTTTTAGTCCGATATCACCGTATGCTAAAGAGTTACCTCTCATAGCTTTACCACGATTTCGTCCCTTCATCATTTTTCTAAATTTAGTTCTTTTAGGCATCAACATAATTAGTTACCTCTTCTTTTTTGTGGTCTTCTTTTTGGTTTAGAAGATTCTTCAACATCTGGCTGAATACCTTTTGCAAGTACCTCACCTTTGAAGATCCAAACTTTAATACCAATACAACCATAAGTTGTATGACCTTCAGCAAAACCATAATCGATTCTAGCTCTTAAAGTATGTAAAGGAACTCTACCTTCTAAATACCACTCAGTTCTAGCCATTTCAGCTCCACCAAGTCTTCCTGAAACAGATACTTTAATACCTTTTGCTCCACCTTTGATTGCATTTTGCATAACTCTTTTCATAGCTCTTCTAAATGCAACTCTTCTTTCTAATTGTTGAGCAACATTTTCAGCTGCTAATTGAGCATTAACTTGAGGTTTTCTTTCCTCTTTAATATTAACAGCAATCTCTTTACCAACTAGTTTAGCTAAAGATGTTTTTAGTTTTTCAACGTCTGCACCTTTTTTACCAATAATAATACCAGGTCGCGCTGCAACAATAGTAATTCTTACTTTTTTAGCTGTTCTTTCCACAATAGTTTGTGCAATACCTGCATAGTAAAGTTCTTTTTTGATGAACTTTCTAATTTTGTCATCTTCAGCAACGTTTGCTGGCATTTTATCAAAATGAGGAAACCATCTAGATTCCCAGTTTCTGTTGATCCCTAATCTAAGACCAATAGGATTTACTTTTTGACCCATTACTTGTCTCCTTCAATTGCTGCTACTTCAACATAGATGTGTGCCATTGGTCTATGCTTTGGTGAAGCACTACCTCTTGCTCTTGGAGTAAATCTCTTAAGAACAGGACCTCTATCAACTCTACAACTTGTAATTATTGCTTCATCTGGCTCTAAACCTGAATTAGCACAAGCAGATGCAATTACTTTTGAAATAATACCAGCTGCTTTATTTGGTGTAAATTGTAAAGATGCGATAGCTAATTCAGCATTCATACCTTGTACTTCTCTAGCAACCAATCTTGCTTTCAATGGAGCAAGTCTAATAAATTTTAATGTAGCTTTACCCATTACCCAACCTTTCTTTGTACAGAACCTTTATGTCCCTTAAAAGTTCTAGTTGGTGCAAATTCACCTAATTTATAACCAATATGATTTTCAGTAATCATAACTGGTACAAAATTTCTACCATTATGCACATTAAAAGTTAAACCAATCATTTCTGGAAGAACCATAGATCTTCTTGACCAAGTTTTAATTGGTTTTTTATCACCACTTTCTTGTGCTTTTGTAACTTTTTTCATTAAATGTCCATCAACAAATGGACCTTTTTTTACACTTCTAGCCATGCTTAACCCTTACTTCTTTTTTCTTGAAATGATTAGTTTATCACTAGCTTTTTTCTTTCTAGTTTTATAACCTTTAGTTGGCATACCCCATGGAGAAACTGGATGTCTTCCTGAGTTAGTCTTACCTTCACCACCACCATGCGGGTGATCAATTGGGTTCATTGCTGACCCTCTTGTTTGAGGTCTAATACCAAGATGTCTTTGACGACCTGCTTTACCAACAACCATGTTAGAGAAATCTTCATTACCAACTATACCAATAGTAGCGATACAAACACCAAGTATTTTTCTCATCTCACCACTTGGAAGTCTCATAATTACATATTTATCTTCTCTACCCATAACTTGAGCATATCCACCAGCAGATCTAGCGATTTGTCCACCTTTTCCAGGCTTCATCTCAATATTATGTACCATTGTACCAACAGGGATATTTTTTAATCTCATAGCATTACCAGGAAGAATATCAAGTCCAGATTCAGCAGCTTCTACTTTATCTCCAACTTTTAATCCACTTGGTTGTAGGATATATCTTTTATCACCATCAGCATAAGTAACTAAACAAATTCTACAGTTTCTGTACGGATCGTACTCAATAGTAGAAACAACACCAGGTACACCAAATTTATCTCTTTTAAAATCAATGATTCTATAAAGTTTTTTTGCACCAGCTTGCTTATGTCTAGAAGTAATTCTACCGTTATTATTTCTACCTGCAGTTGCTTTAATTCTTGTAAGTAAAGATCTAACTGTTGGTTTAGAAGTAATATCACCAGAATCCATTACAGTCATAAATCTTCTTGCAGGAGTTAAAGGTCTAAATTTTTTAATTGCCATCGTCTATCTCCTTAAGCTGAAAGGTTCGCTATTTCAGCGCCCTCTGGAAGAGTTACATAGAATTTCTTGAAATCTGGACGTGATCCAACTTTCCCTTTAAATCTTTTAACTTTACCACTTTGTCTTAAAGAATTAATTTTTGATGGTGTAACACCAAAGTACTCTTTAAAAACCTCTTTTAAACCGTTTTTAGTCATTCTTGGACTTGTTTGTACAACGATTACACCATTTTCTTGTAATGCAATAGTTTTTTCAGTATATAAAATTGCTTTAATATCAGTAATATCTGCCATGATTAACCTTCTTTTGTTAAGCTATCTAGAACTGATTGCTCAATTAATACAGATCTATATGCAGAAACAACATAAGCGTTTACTTCTTGCTTTTCAATCATGTAACAATTTTTAACGTTTCTAAATGCTAAATATGTTTTCTCGTCAATTGTATCAACAATAACTAAAGTATCTCTTTGATTTAATTTATTAATCAAAGATACAGCATCTTTAGTTTTACCAGATTCAACTAAAACTCTATCAGTAACAAACAATGTGTTGTTAGCAGCTTGTGCATTAATTGCATATCTTAGTGCTAAAACTTTTTGTTTCTTATTAATTTTTTGGTTATAGTTTCTTTTAGATGGTCCAAAAACTTGTCCACCACCAACAAACAATGGAGATCTAATTGTTCCCCATCTAGCAGCACCACTACCTTTTTGAGCTTTAGGTTTTTTACCACCACCACTCACTGCTGATCTATTCTTAACTCTAGCAGTATTAGCTCTTTGACTTGCCATGTAAGATTTTACATACAAATAAAGATTGTGACTACTAATATCTTGAAATGATTCTGGTAATTGATCTACCTTTACTTCATTCATACTCATTTAACTATCCTTACTCTACCTAAAGCACCATTAGCTCCAGAAACTGCACCTTTTACTACTAAGATACCTGTCTCAGCGTCAAATGACACAACATCATTTTTAACTGTATTTAAAGCATTACCATAGTGACCTGGCATTTTCTTACCTGGTTGAACTCGTCCAGGCCATTCTGCATTACCAATAGAACCAGTTCTTCGACCCATTCTATGTCCGTGTGATGCTCTACCACCTGCAAAATTCCATCTTTTAACAACACCAGCAAAACCTCTACCTTTAGTGTTAAATGATGTTTTTAATAAACTTGCTTCACTTAATCCTGATACATCTAAGTCACCAGCTTCAGTATTAGCTACATCTAATGTTGCTATTCTATTAAACTCTTTACTTAAATTGTATTTCTTTTGTTGACCTTCAATTGTTTTATTGAATTTCTTTCCAGAACTATAAGCAACAATTGCTACACCATTTTCGTCTACTTCACATACCTTAGTATCAAGAACTTTTAAAAGTGTAACAGGCACTGCAGGAACTGAAACAGTTCTACTCATACCGATTTTTTCAACTATGAATTCCATCTATATTACCCTTTCTTTTATTCTTGACCCATTGATCTAACTTCAACATCTACTTCAGGAGCAAGGTCAAGTTTCATCAGTGAATCTACTGTATCTGGCGTTGCAGCAACAATATCAATCAATCTATTGTGAACTCTGATTTCGAATTGTTCTCGAGAATCTTTGTTTACATGTGGTGATTTTAAAACAGTATACTTTCTCATCTTAGTTGGCAACGGAATTGGCCCTCTAAGTTCTGCACCTGTTCGTTTAACAGCCTCTACAATAGAAGCAACAGCACGATCTAAAACTCTATGATCGTAAGCTTTTAACTTTAATCTAATTTTTTCCATTTTTTTCCTTTAAAGAACTCATAAGGTATACATAAATTGCACCCTTACCATTTTTATGGACGCGTATTGTACCAAAAAAGTTTTAAGATGTCAAGAGTTATGGGCTTTATAATAGTTATAGTATATTTTTATTTCCTTATAACAAGGAACATATTAATATTAAAAAAGAATTTTTTGAGAAATTTATATAAATATTTAACATTTTCAAAGAATTAAATGCTGGATTTTATGAATTTACTTATATAAATAGTATTTAAACTATCTATATAAGTATGTGTATATTTTAAAGATTATTAGTTATTTACTATAGTTTCAATTTTTTCAACAATACTTGGATCTTCTAATGTTGAAGTATCTTGAGTGATTTTTTCACCTTTTACAATAGATCTTAAAATTCTTCTCATAATTTTACCTGATCTTGTTTTTGGTAAATCTGGTACAAATGCCATATCATCACAAAGTGCTATTGCTCCAATTTCAAGTTTAATAATACTATTAATCTCTTTCATTATTTCAAGTTCATCTGCAACGCCATCATCTGATTTTAAAACAATGTATGCAAAGATACCTTCACCTTTTATCTCATGTGGTTTACCTACAACTGCAACTGCTGCTACATTATCATGTTTTTTAATTGCAGCTTCAACTTCAGCAGTTCCCATTCTATGACCTGATACATTTATAACATCATCAGTTCTTCCTGTAATAGTTATATATCCATCTTCACTCATCATAGCACCATCACCTGTAAAATATACAGGTTTACCATCTTTTTTACAATCACCAAAATATGATTTTTCAAATCTATCAGGATCATTCCAAATTGTTCTAATCATTGCTGGCCATGGTTTGGTTACACACATGAAACCTTTTTCACCAATAGCTGTAGGTGTTCCATCTTCTTCAATAATTTCTGCCATAATTCCAGGTAATGGAAAAGTAGCACAAGCTGGTTTAATTGGAGTAGCTGCAGGTAATGGAGATATAATATGTCCTCCAGTTTCTGTTTGCCAATATGTATCAACAATACTACAATTACTATTTCCAACCTCTTCATAATACCACTTCCATGCAGGTGGATCTATTGGCTCACCAACTGTTCCAAGTATTCTTAAAGAAGATAAATCATACTTACTTGGTTCATCAGCACCCATTTTATGTAAAAGTCTAATAGCTGTTGGTGCAGTATAAAATTGGTTTATTTTATACTCTTCAACCATTTTCCAGCATCTTCCAGCATCAGGAAATGTAGGAACACCTTCAAACATCACTGTAGTTGCCCCAGCTGCAAGTGGTCCATATACTATATATGTATGTCCTGTAATCCAACCAACATCAGCTGTACACCAATAAGTATCATTATCTTTTATATCAAATACCCACTCCATAGTCATTTGAGCCCAAAGGATATATCCTGCAGAACTATGTTGTACACCTTTTGGTTTACCTGTAGATCCACTTGTATATAATAAGAATAAAGGATCTTCAGCTTCAACTGGTGTAGCTTCACACACAGAAGATTGAGTTTTAATTAATTCATTATATGAATAATCTCTTCCACTTTCCCAATGGATATCTTCACCATTTCTTTCAACAACACAAACATTTTGTACACATTCACATCCACTTTGTAAGGCAGTATCAACTACCGGTTTTAACATATATGGTTTACCTTTTCTAAAAGCACCATCAGCAGTTACAACCAATTTAGCACTTGCATCAATAATTCTATCTCTTAGGGCTTCAGCTGAAAAACCACCAAAAACAACAGAATGAATAGCTCCAATTTTAGCACAAGCAAGCATAGATATTGCAGCTTCAGGAATCATTGGCATATAAATAACTACTCTATCACCTTTTTTGATACCAAAATTATTTTTGAACATATTTGCAGTTTTATTAACTTCATATGCTAGTTCTCTATAAGTAATTATTTGTTGATCACCATTATCACCTTCAAATATAATTGCAGCTTTGTTCTTTTTTGTATCTAGATGTCTATCAACACATTGATGTGCTACATTTAATTCTCCACCGCTAAACCATTTATAAAATGGTGCATTAGATTCATCTAAAACTTTATCATACGGTTTAAACCAATCAATTTTTTCATCTGCAAATTTTGCCCATGTTCCTTCATAATCAGTATTAAAGTCTTCCATTAAATCATTGTATTCACACATATTTTTAATTAATGGATCTTTAAACATCTCTTTTTTTGGATTAAATAATTCACTCATAAATTCTCCTAAGTATATTTTATTTTTATCATTATATTTTGAAATTATAGCATTAAAATAGCAAACTATATTTTATTATATGTATATGAATATTTATTTAATTAAATTAGTTAAAATCGTAACATTTAACTAAAAATTTACAAATTTTAAAATTTGTAAATTTTTATCAATGACCTTTAGTAATATAATATTACTATTACCTATTTTAGTGTTTTTTTGTTAAGTTTTATTAAAAGAATTTTATTGATATACTTCGCATATATTAATACAAGTACAAGATATTTATAAGGAAATCTATGGAAATAAATACGTTTAAGAAAATAGAAAAAGAAGCTCTAAAAAGAAGTGGAGTTGATTTTACTAGATTGGGGTTTGCACTGTTTTTTATGGTTGCAGTATTGACTTACAGTTTTGTAAATGCAGGTGGTGTTCCAAATAGTATGTTTTTAGCAGTTGCTGCGTTATTTGGTGCATATATGGCTATGAATATTGGTGCTAATGATGTTGCAAACAATGTTGGACCTGCAGTTGGTTCAAAAGCACTTACTATGGGTGGAGCAATTGTAATTGCAGCCATTTTTGAAGCTGCTGGTGCATTTATAGCTGGTGGAGAGGTTGTTAAAACAATTAAAAAAGGGATTATTGATATCACTGCATTTGGTGGAAATGCTGATATGTTTGTATGGGCAATGATGGCAGCACTTCTTGCAGCTGCACTTTGGCTAAACTTTGCAACTATGGCTAAAGCTCCAGTTTCTACAACACACTCAATTGTTGGTGGAGTTATGGGAGCTGGAATAGCTGCAGCTGGATTTAGTATAGTATCATGGGGAACTATGGGAAAAATTGCAGCTTCTTGGGTAATTTCTCCAGTTTTAGGTGGTGTTATTGCTGCTGGATTTTTATATTCAATCAAAAAAACAATGGTATTTAAAGAAGATAAGTTAAAAAGTGCAAAAAAATGGGTACCTATTTATGTAGCTATAATGGCATGGGCATTTGTAACATATCTTACTCTTAAAGGTTTAAAGAAGATTTGGCCTAGTATAGTTGATATATTTATATTTTTACCAGATACAAAAAAACCATCATTTATTGTAGCAGCTTTAATTGGACTAGTTATAGCTGCACTTGTTTATATCATAGTTAAAAATAGAATTATTACAAAAGCAAAAGAATTAGAAAACAATAGAAAGAGTATAAACTTGTTATTTACTGTTCCTTTAATATTCGCTGCAGCACTTCTAAGTTTTGCACATGGTGCAAATGATGTTGCAAATGCTATTGGACCACTTGCAGCAATAAACGATGCTATTATGAATGGCGGTATCTCTAGTAAAGCAGGGATTCCTATTTGGGTTATGGGAGTTGGAGCTATAGGTATAGCAATTGGTTTAGCACTTTATGGACCTAAACTTATTAAAACTGTTGGTAGTGAGATCACTGAACTTGATCAAATGAGAGCGTTTTCTATTGCAATGGCTGCATCTATTACAGTTATTATTGCTTCTCAATTAGGACTTCCTGTATCATCAACTCATATTGCAGTTGGTGGGGTATTTGGAGTTGGATTTTTGCGAGAGTGGATGGATAAAAATGATGCAAAAAGTAAAATAGAATTAGAACAAGAGATTATTACTGCAGAAAAGAAAACATTAAAAGCATATAAAAACGAACTTGAGAAATTAGAAAATAAAGATAAAAAAGATAAAGAACAATATCAAAGAATTGTTGATCTATATAGACTTATTGATGAAGAAGAACACAAAATTAAAGAAGCTAAAAAAATTATCAAATCAGAAGAAAAAGTACAATATGTAAAAAGAGATGCTGTTAAGAAAATTATTGCAGCGTGGGTTATTACTGTACCTGCAGCTGCAGCGTTATCTGCAATGCTATATTATATGATTCGTGGAATAATGTTATAAAAATTCATATCCCTTTTGGGATATGTTGTTTTGTATTAATAAAAAAGTTTAATTAAAAAAGAGATAAATTCTTTTTGAACTTCACCCTCACCTAACTTACCATCACTACTTTGTTGTGATTTATCTATAAATATTGCCATTTGATTTACAAAATTATTTAACTCTTGGGCTGATAATTTATTTATATTAGTAACTAAATTATTTTTTGTATCATTTATATTTATTGTATTATCTTTTTGAACTAACATATAAACCATAGAATCCAATGTATTTATAAGAGTGTAAGGCATTGAAGAATAATTATCGATAGTAAATTCCTTGTAAATATTTTTAAAATTGTATCAAAAATTTGCTTATTTTCATACAGTTTTTGATACAATTAATACTTAAATACACAATAGAAGGATTAATTATATGCAAATAGATGTAACACCAGAAGTGATTTTATCACAATTAGGAATTGCAAAAAGCCAATCAGCATTCACTCAAGTTGAAAAAGCAATAAAAAATACAAAAGATTTTAACAAATTTGCGAAACATCTTATTCACTTAAATGATGAATTACAACCACTAAAAGCTTATATAGCATTATCAAACAGTAAAGATTATTTTAAAATTAAATGTGATCAGATAGACTCACCAAAAGTTATTGAAGAGTTTCATAATATAATAGAAAAATTTTCAAATAAATTTAATGTAAAAATGGAACAAGTTCCAAATAAAGAAGTGTTTTATATTCTTGGGATAAAATAAAATGAATATAGATAAACTTATCAAGGGTAATAAAAAATTTAGAGAAACTCACTTTGCTCAAGCAGAACAAGATTTTGAAAATCTTGTAAAACATGGTCAAAAACCAAAAATCTTATTTATTGGATGTAGTGACAGTAGAGTAGTTCCAGATTTAATTGTAGATAGTAGTCCTGGGGATATGTTTATCTTGAGAAATGTAGGAAATTTTGTACCACCATATAAAGGTGATAATGATTTTCATGGAAGTTCTGCTGCAATAGAATATGCTGTTTCAGTTTTAAATGTAAAAGATATCATTGTATGTGGACACAGTCACTGTGGAGCATGTAAAGCTTTATATCAAGATTTAAGTGATGACCCAAATTTGGTTCATGTATCAAAATGGCTTGAACTAGGAAGTAAAGCAAAAGAATATACTCTTCTAGCTTTAGGAACAAATGCAAGCAAAGAACAAATACAAACTACAACAGAAAAGATTTCTATTAAACACCAACTAGAAAACCTTTTAACTTATCCTGAAATTTATAGAAAAGTAAATGAAGGTGAACTAGATATTCATGGTTGGTATTATAGAATTGAAGATGGTTCTATTGAATATTATGATGGACAAACTTGTAGTTTTCAAGATTTTAATCACTCAAAAGAGGATTAAAATCTTTTAGTATAAGTGTGACAATAAGGTGATTTTCCTGTTTTGTCATAATAATCTTGATGGTAGTCTTCAGCTTTGTAAAACTTTACCATAGGATAAAGCTTAGTAGCTACTTTTAAACCTTTTTCTTCTAACTTATTTATTAGTTTTTGAGATATTTGTTTCTCAGACTCATCGTTATAAAATATTGCACTTAAATACTGAGTTCCTATATCTGGACCTTGTCCATTTGTTTGTTCTGGATTATGTATCTCAAAAAATAATTTTGCTAAAATTTCAAAATCTACCATTGATGGGTCATATGTAACTTCAACAACTTCTAAATGTCCAGTTTGTCCAGTACAAACACTATGATAATCTGGATTAATCATATCTCCACCCATATATCCGGATACTGCTGATACAACTCCTGGGAAATGTTCAAAGTGGTATTCAACTCCCCAAAAACAACCTGCTGCAAAATATGCTTTTTTTAATTTTACTGAGTCTTCTTCATTATCATGTAAAGGAAGAGTATTTAATTTTTTTTCTTCATCAAATTTTATTGATATTGAATTTACACAGTGTCTAGTATTTTTAGGAGTAAATTGTTCACCTTTAAATACATGACCTAAATGACCACCACAATTTGCACAAACAATCTCTACTCTTCTACCATCAGCATCTGGTAATTCTTTAACTGCACCCTCTATAGAATCATCAAAACTTGGCCATCCACATCCAGAATCAAACTTTGAATTTGATTTATACAAAGGAGCATTACACTGTTTACAATGATATATACCATCACCTTTATGATCAAAATATTCTCCACTAAAAGCCATCTCTGTACCCTTATGAAGTATTACTCTTTGTTCTTCTTGCGTCAATTGATTATATTTCATATTATTATTTTCCTTAAATATATTAAAAAATTTCCACATTCTACTTAATATAACTTAATCATTATTTAATATATTTTTACAATAAAATCCATGTAGCTAGTCCTAAGAAGCTAAAAAATCCAACTACATCTGTTACGGTTGTAAGAAGAACTGTACTTCCAATAGCTGGATCTATATTGTTTTTTTGTAACCATAAAGGAATTACAGATCCAAAGAATCCCGCACTAAATAGATTTATTATCATAGATAAAGCAATAACAACACCAAGAAGAGGTATATCAAACCATAAATAAGCAATAATTCCAACTACAAATGCAAATATTGCACCATTTGCCAATGATAAAATTACCTCTTTATAAATCGTTCTTTTTGCATCTTCTTTTTCAATATCCCCTAATGCCATTTGACGCACGGTTACTGTTAGTGTTTGAGTTCCCGCATTTCCACCCATAGATGCAACTATAGGTAATAAAACTGCAAGTGCTACCATTGATTGTATTGTTGCATCAAAAAAACTAATTACAATAGATGCTGCAATTGCAGTAATTAAATTTACTCCAAGCCACATAGCTCTGTGTTTCCCTATTTCAAATAGATTCTCATCTTGCTCTGCATCGTCATCAACACCAGCTAAGTTATAGATTTGTTCAGTTGCTCTTTCTTCTATAATGTCATAAATATCATCTGAAGTAATTCGTCCAATTAACCTTCCATAATCATCAACAACTGGTAAAGATGATATATTATATTTACTTACAATATCAACCACTTCATTTATGTCCGTTTTATGATTTACACATGTTTTAATATATTCTTTTTCTTCTGCTTCAAAAATATCTCTATAAGTTTTTTTATAATCCATAATGATTACTTCTTCTAAACCAATAGAGCATATATATTTATGTTTTTGATTTACAATTTGAACATGAAATATATGATCAACTTCATCATTATCTTTTAACTGTTTTAGCCTATCAATAGAATCACCAATTGTTTCATCTAAAGTTGCCCAAAACAATTCTTTTTGCATATATGCACCAGCAACATTCTCATCGTATGCAATTAACTCTTCAATCTCTTTTCTATCTTCATGATCTATATTATCAAGAATATTTTGTGCAACATCCTCACTTGATTCACTTACATTTTGAATAAAATCAGCTGCATCATCAGAATCCATTTTAGATGTAATATCTGCCAACTTTCTACTACTTAATAATTCTGATATCTCTTCATGAATAAAATCAGGCATCTCTGTAAGTACATCTGCTAATAGTTCATGAGGTATTTTTTTAATTACTTTTAAATACTCTTTTTCATCTGCTTGTCTTAAATCAATTAACTGCTCAGCCATATCATAAGGATGGAATTCCTCATCACCTGCTTTATATTGTGTTATTTCATTTAAAATAAGTAAGGATAAATTTTTAACATCTTTTATATTCACTATAATCTCCTCGTATAATCTATTTTAAGAAAAATATTTATTATTTAAACTTTTTTTGTAAAAATTTATCTAAAAAATATTATTCTGTTAAGATTGAAGTACTAACTTCAAATCTTTAATATTTCATAGTC
>Ga0256837_1001703_pt1 | contig 14736 bp, 16 predicted proteins | sample 4562384metaG_FD_185976 | JGI IMG/M metagenome (GOLD analysis project Ga0256837, IMG submission 185976) | Hydrothermal vent microbial communities from Guaymas Basin, Mexico - 4561-384 | ecosystem: Environmental > Aquatic > Marine > Hydrothermal vents | place: Mexico: Guaymas Basin | collected... | reverse complement strand
AATGGGAGTAAAATATTATCACTAACACTTAATGTTGGGATTAGGTTGTATTTTTGAAAAATAAACCCTATATTTTCCCGTCTATAAATTGTGGCAAAATTATCTGGTAGTTTAGAGATTTTTTTACTATCTACTAGCACCTCACCACTTGTTGGTTTACTAAGTCCAGCTATTAAAGATAGAATCGTACTTTTTCCACTTCCACTTGCCCCCTTAAGAACAACAATCTCACCCTGCTTTATAGTTAAATCTATGTTTTTTAAAGCCTCAACTTTATGTTGCTCATTAACTTCATATATCTTATTTATATTTTTTAACTCTATCATCTCATAACCTCATCAGCTTCAAGTGTCGCAACTCTCCAAGCTGGGATAATTGTCGCAAATATATAGATAGGAACACTCAGGAAAAACACTAAGAAAAGTGTCTGTATATCTAAAATAAAAGGTAATTCAAATGTTGTTTTTAGTTGAGAATAACCTACAAATATATCTTGTAACAAAGGAGCTTGAAAAAAGTAAACATAAACCAAAGAGATTCCAACACCCAAAATATAAGCTATAAAAGAGATAATAAATGCCTCATAAAACTTCTCTTTTAAAACATCATCTATTGTCCAACCAACAGCTTTTAAGATTCCTATCTCTTTTTTCTCTTCACTACTCAAACCACTAGCTTTATCATAAACCACAATAAAAAAAGTAAATAATGAAACAACAAACAAAGCTAAAAAAATTCCACTTTTATAATCAAATATATTTTGATAACTAATTTTCAAATCATCTTTTGTTATAACTCTAGTATCTGGAAACATTAGACGAATCTTAGAAGCTACTGTTGGAATCTCTTTAGGGTTAGCAACTTTTATAACTAAGTCTGTTGCTTTGTTTTCATCTATCTCAAATATCTCTCTAGCCATATCTTTAGAAAGAACTATAACATCATTCGATTCCAAAGATGTTTGAGCATCAAAAACACCACCAAGTTTTACTTTTTTTAAACTACCATCAGGCTTTATAAAGTTGAAATAGTCGTTATAGTAACTCCTCTCCATAACATCTTTAACACCTTGACCAACAACCATAGAATCTTCACTATATTTACTACTGTCAAATTTTTCAACTATTTTAGACAGAGTATCTTTATATTGCTCTTCATACTCATCTATCCCAATAACACTAAAATTAACACCAAGATTCTTAAAGTAGTAATACCCCCAAACACGAGCCACTCCATCAGTTACACCTGTAATTCCTAGTATAGAATCTAACCTATCTACCTCTATATCGTAATGTCGCCCTGCTTTTAGTTTTTGAACAATTATTTGTGGTAAAGATTCTACTGTTGAGTTTAACTCATACTTAATTGAGTTAGTTATAAAAAAGACTGATGTAAGCAAAAAAGTTAAAATTGTAAAGATAGTTACAATAAAAAAGTTTTTAGATTTTTTTCTTAAAATTGAATTGATTGCGAACTCTAGGAGGTAAAGGTTTATATATTGTTTCATAAGATACTAATCTCTTTTATTTATAATATGTGAATATGATATAGCATAAGATGATGGAAAATACTCCCTTAGAGTTCCATCATCTTTATATATAGAGAAAACTGTCCCTAAACTTCTATGTCTTATGTAGGTTGCTTCTGTTGATATTGCCAAATCTGGTAATTGTACTAAAGATATAAAACTATTTTTTTTATTCAATATCTCTTTAGTTATAGGATTCTTATAGTTTAAATATAAAATTTCAAATATAACAAGAGATATACTAAAAATAAAAAAAAATAAAAGTTTATAGGTGTTAGTTAAATATCTATTCATCTAACTTATAAACTTCCTCTTTTGTAATATTTTTAAAGTTTAAGATTTTTTTAGCTCTATGGTCTATAGAGAATGTTTTAGCATCTTCCTCATTTAAAAATGGAATTAACTCATCACCCATTGGTCCATAAACATCACTACCTATAACATAGTAAGCAACTTTAGCATCTATCGCTTTTTGAGAGTAGTAGTCAGTTACAAGAATCTTAGCATTGTTTTGTGTTTTAAAATAGTATTTAAACATATCTTTTACACCATCAAAATATAACTCTTTTTTACCATCTACATATTTAACAGCCCATCTTGGGTATTTGTATGGAAACATTCCACAAATTGGGCATTTAGCATCTTTTGGTACTTTAATCTTCTCATTTAAGACTTCCAAAATATTAACCCTTTTTACTTCCCATAAATAAAGTGCTAAAGCTTGAAGTTGTTTCTCTTTTAGAGGCTTACATAAATGTTTATTTTTTATAGCCGACTTTAACTCGTTAATCTCTTTATAGTTAGTTAAATCTATATCTTTTTTACACATTTTAGCATATATTTTTTTACCCATAGGGTAAACTTTTTTCTGTTTTTTCTTTTTAATCATATAACTATCTAATGCTAAAGATTCCTTTGCCATTTTTAATGCTTCTTTAAAATCAACAATTTTTCCACCGTGTAGTTTTACAAACTCTTTAGCACTATCTTCTAAAGCAAAAGCTAATTTACTAACCTTACTCATAGTACCTTTTACATCTGAATTTACAACATAAAAAGCTTTTTTAGCATATATAATTTTTTCAGTAGAGCTATCTACTACTTTTACACTATCTAAATCTATCTTATGATTTTGCATATCAACAACTAAACATCTTAATGAACAATATTGTCTATTTTTATGGTTATGAAGTTTTGAAATATATGATGTTTTATAAAACTTTTTAAGACTCATTCCACAAACAGGACACCAATTTTTACTTTTACCATCTTGAACTAAAGTTGGCTTACCTGAAGCAACCTTTGTAAAACTGGTAGCTGTTAAACTTATACTAAATAAACTTAAAATGGCAAATAAAATTACTATTTTTTTAGTTAACATAATCTTCTCCAATATTTAAAATATATATGAATTGTATCAATCTATTGTTACATAAGTGTTAAATTTTAAATGAATTGTTAGAACTAAAACAGTACAATATTTATACGGTTTCTGCTGTAGCTTTATGCAACAGCCTCGGAAACTGTCGCATAGGGTTTTTAAGTAAATTTACAACCGTTAAAGGTCGGTGATTTACATATGAAAAAGATTATTTACCAGATAATCTTAGAAGTTATCAAAGAGATAGTAAAATATCTTTTTGATGATTAAAAAAACCTAGAGAGGAGTAATTCCTCTCTACTATGCAAATTATAGCAAAATATTATTTATATTTTCTTACTTATAAGCAGTCAAAACAAAAACATCAAAATCTCTATGTGGTTTGTTTATTGTAGTTGCTAACTCTATTTTAGCATTTTTAAAACCAACATTTTCTACGATTCTTAAAAGTTCTTCCCTATCGAAACCGTTATGAAAAACCCCTGTATCTACACTATGAAAAGAGCCATCTTCTGAATCTAAATCACAAATAGCAATAGAACCACCATCTTCTAACATTATATGAAATTTTTTCATTAAATTTTTTATATCATAAATATGATGAATACTCATAGAAGAGATGATTCCATCAAACTTTTTATCTATACTAGTTTTAGATAAATCAACTTCTAAAATCTCAATTTCACAAGGGAAACTATCTGCCTTCTCTCTTAAAACATCATTCATAGATTTAGATATATCTATGGCTGTAATTCTTTCTACATAGGGTGCTATATGTAAACTTAAAAGCCCTGTTCCTGAGCCAAAGTCCATTATTGACATATCTTTTTTATACTCTACATTTTTTAAAATCGCTTCACTAAGATTTTTTACAGTAGTTGTTCTTCTTTGTATTAAATCATAACCATCTGCTTTTTGAGCAAAATAATCTTTAGTTTTATCCATAAAATTTCCTAAATGTTAAACTGTTTTTTGGATTCTAAGAAGCATTAATCTTCTTACAAAAAGTACAATCAAAGCAACTGCTAGAATCTTAAAGTCAATCTCACTAGCAATATGTATTTTATTAAATGTATCACTTTGAGTTGCTTCTATACCTAACTCTTGCATCTCTAAAATTTTAGGAGCATAAACACCACTAAACATTAGTGATGAAAACATAACAGTAGCTGTTGCTCCAAATGCTATGGCATCTCTTTGCCCAGACTTATATATGTAAGATTCGTAAAGAAAAACACTAAATGCTAAAAGATAAATCCAGTAAGAGAATCTATGAAAAATCTCACCCATTATAATCCCCTCATTATAATGATTTACTACAATATCTACTAAGATTCTATCTGTATGAAAAACCACAGGAGCAACAAAAGCACCCAAAACCATAACAGCACCAAATGTTGATGCTAACATAATCAAGTAACTAAAATCTACATATATTCTTTTACTCATTTTTTTAACCTTAGTGTAAAGCCTCTATCGAAATCACTTAAATCTTTATAGAACTCTAACTCTTTATTTTTAACATCTTGTAATGCTGTTGTAATCTTACCCTTTTGGTCATAACCCATCTCACAACTAAAAAAGTTAATCTCTCTTTTTAAGACTTCATCAAGTAATTCTTTAATTATTTCATCACCTATATTTCCACCAAAAAGAGCATTTTGAGGCTCATAAGAGAGGTTAGATTCAAGTGGAGCATCATTTGCTATATATGGAGGGTTTGAAACTAAGTAGTCTATATGCTCATCAACTTCATCAAGTAAAGAACCCAATCGTAACTCAATTCTATCTTCAAGATTAAATTTTTCTATATTTATCTTAGCAATATCTAGTGCTTTTTGTGAAATATCTACCGCTATAAATCTAGCATTTTTAAAGTGTAATGCTAAGATAATGGAGATGATTCCACTCCCTACCCCAACCTCTACGAAAGTTATGGTACTATCTTTATCTGGAACTCTTTTTATCACTTCATCTATAAGAATCTCAGTTTCAGGTCGTGGAATCAAAGCACCATCAGCTATGTAAAAAATTTCACTATAAAAGCTTACGCTATTTACTATATACTCAAAAGGTTCATTTTTCAACCGTCTATCTACCCACTCAAAAAGTTTAGATGTATCTTTCACTTCAACATCACGATTCATCATAAGCCAAAGCTCATCAACACCTAAGTGAGCCATCAAAAGAAGTTGTGCTTCCCTTGATGCTCTAGGTATGTGTGGGTTTAGTCTGTTTGTTATCTCTTGTAAAATCTCTTTTACTATATATTTGCTTCGCATGAACCCTCTAAAGCACTTTTATCAATATCGCCAATATCTACACCTAACTCTTTTAGTCTCTCTAAAACTGGAGGGTGAGTGTAGTGGAAAAATATATATAACGGGTGTGAAAGTGGAAAACTTTTGTTTTCAGTTACCAACTTTTGTAAAGCATTTGCTAACTCTATTGCTCCAGCTGGACCACCAAGTTCACTACCCATTTTATCTGCTTCATACTCATTATGGCGACTAACGATTCCCATAATAGGCATCATAACAAAACCTAAAACTGGCATAAACATAAGTAAAAGAATCATAACAAGTGCTGGAGATTCTGGTAAACCCATCTCCATATAAAGTCCATCTGGTAGATTTCCAAAGATAGCAAACATCGCAAAAAGCATACCACCAACTAAAGCTATATTTTTATATATATCACCGTGTGCAAAATGCCCAAGCTCGTGACCTAAAACTGCTAGTAGCTCTTTTGTTGTAAGTTTTTCTATAAGAGTATCAAACAACACAACTCTCTTAGCTTTTCCAAAACCACCAAAATAAGCATTTAATCTAGCATCTCTTTTAGAAGCATCACTTACAAAAACACCTGAACTTACAAAACCTGTTTTATCCATAAGCTCTTTTATCTTTTCATCTAACTCTTCATCTTTAAGTGGAGTAAGTTTGTCAAAAAACATCGCTCTAAATGCTGGGTAAAGCATATTTATAAGGATAATAACACCAAAGATAAATATAAAACTCCACAACCACCATAACTCAAAGTTTGAGATAATCGCATAAATTCCCCACACAACTAAAGAACCAAAAATAAGTGTCATAGCAAATGAGATAAGAGTATCTTTTACCCAAAGTGCTAATGTTGACTTGTTGAATCCAAACTCTTTATCTAAAACAAACTTTTCATAATAATCAAATGGTAAAGAGATAATAGAGCCTATAACTAAGAAACTCATCACTAATACTATATTTGTCATAACATCACTCTCAAGTAAAATATTTCCCTCAAGCCAAGCTATACCAAATCCCATCCAAGCTATAAACAATATATAATCAACAAATGAACTAACTATACTAAGCTTCTCTTTTGCTACCGAGTAATTACCAGCAACTAAAAACTGAGATTCTGAAAGTAGTACAGCTTTTTTTCTTTTTGCTATATTTATATACCCTATTTGCATCACACTTACATATATATTTACTAAAACATATATAGTATATATGGTAACAATTGTTATTAACATTTTACGACCTTATTTTTTTTTGTATTTTATCATTTTTTATCAACGCATTGGCACTTTTTCATAACTTTCTTCCGTTACAATAGTATCTGCTTTATTATCATAAACATTATATGCCACCATATAAATCATACCTATTAACAAACCAGTTAAAACAACAACCCAAACAATTTTTTTCTTTTCACCTTTAAGTGAATTATAATCTCCAATATCTTCTAATCTAGGCTCACTCATCTTTTTTTCCTTATATAGTAGACTTCTTTCATAACCATAGTGTAAAGAGGTCTAATTTTTAATTTTATAGATATTAGCAAACTATGTGTAGTATAAACTTACGATTCTTTAATTAAGTTGACGATTTAAGTCTAATTTTTGGATAGTTTTTTCATCATTTATGAGAAAGAAGAGGTAAACTAGAGTTTTAAAAACTCTAATTTATTTTAAAGTGTATAATCTACAACTTTAACATCAGTTGTAACAGATTTTATAAACTTAACAACTTCAAGATGTTTTTCATCAACAGCATAAGCTTTTAAATCCTCTTTAGAATTAAATTTACTATATAAAGATAAATCAAATGCTCTCTCTGTTTTGTCAAAATCCACACCAACTTCCATAAACTTAACCATAGGCAACTCCCCACCTAGTTTATTTAACATATCTCTAACTTTTTCAACATTTGAAGTTTTATCTTCATCTTTAAATTTAAACATTACTATGTGAACTACCATTTAGTATATCCTTTTAATTATTTGGTGAATTTTATCCTAAATCCTTACATTTTAGTTTAATTTTTGTAGATAAAAAATAATTATCTAACTCATTTTTTAAATTCTTTTTAGATTTTAAACTCTCTATATTTTTAAATAAAAACTTTTTTCTCTCTTTACAAATTTTTAGATAATTACTTTTAAGAATTTTGGCATATTTTTTTTGATTTATATTTTTATAGTTGTTATTCAAATAGTATTTAATATATTTAGATTTTTTACTATAATCATTGATATATACTTTTTTATTAAATTTATCTTCAAAATAAAATGATGTATGATAAACAGCTTTATCTGACCTAATTATAAATACATTTATAGGATAAATTCCAAAAAATATAGCGTAAAATAAATATACTTTTACAAAAAATTTAAACTTTACCAATAATAATCCAAAAAGAGATATAAAAATATATATACCTAAAATATAATTATTTTCAGAGATATAATTACCATTTAATTTACAATTAAAAGCAACTCTTTTCTCACTAAATTTTCTATATAGATAAAGTGCTAGTTTATATATAACTCCTACTTTTAACAATAAATAAAACATATATAAAAGTTTCGTTTCTTTAAAAAGGTTTTTGAAAGCATCTACCCCTTTATATGATTTGTTATTAATATAGATATATATTTCACTCTCATTTTGAAGATTCTTAGGATATAAAAATATTTTATTATTAAAATCAAATAATTTTAGTAACTTTATATATTTTGTACAAACCATACAACTACCATCATAAACAACTTTTATATTTTTCTTTTTCTTGATTCTAAAAAATGAAAATAGCTTATAATAAAATCTATTTGGTAAAAGTGGTATATAAAAAAGTAGTGTAAAAAGAACTATAAAACTAAAATCAAAAAATATAGCCATACCTAGATGTAAAGATATACCAATAATAAAAAAATATATTTTAATCCTTGTAAGGAAAAAAACTACAAATATAAAAGATAGTTGGTAAAGATATACAGAAAGGACTATTATTTGTGCTACCAATGTATGATTTAATATAAAATCAACTATAAAGTTATCTCGTATGTAATCAATAGCACCTAAATAAATTTTTAAAAAATATATGTCACTATGTACTATCCAATTATAAAAATCTAACGATTTATATATAGCACCATCAAGATAGATAATTCCAACAACAAAAGCAAGAAATAGATAGTTGTACTTTTTTACATAAGCTACTCTAAATGGTTTTGTGGAGAAAAGTTTATCTAATGACAAAGTTGTATTTAATGGAAGTAAAACTATAAAAATATTTAATACAGCAAGAAGCCTAAAAGTTATAGGTGGGTGATAAATATTTGCCCCATTAAACTGATGAAATATATATAAAAGATAAAATGTTGAGATAAAAAAGAGTATTTTAAAAAAATTGTATTTGTACCCAAAGAGTATAAAAAAATTGAAAATAGTTTGAAAAAGAATCAAGTACAAAAAATTAGGCTCAATCTTATCAACACCTAAATCATAAAGCCTATACAAAAAAGCAAAATAAACCAATGAAAAAGATATACGAAATAAAGCTAAAGATAATGAGTATGTTTTCATATTTACTACCTATTTCTATATCTTTAATTTTATCCTAAAAAGGTAAAATAGCATTATGAAAAGAACTTTAAAAGAACTCTATGGTGTTGGAATCCTATTTTTTTACTTTTTTAAATGGCCATACTTTCTAGGATTCCCTATTTTATACAACAACGGACTAAACCAAAACTTCATCTTAGATGCAATTTGGTTTTTTACTATTTTTTTAATTTTGAAAGATTTTTATCTACTCTATAAAACTAAATTTTTATAAATTCCCCTTCCAAAAAAACTCAGCTATCATCACTATAAAAAAGATTCCAACAAAGTTTAAAACAATTCCGTAACGAATCATACTCTTAACATCAACTGCTCCACTGCCCATAGCTATTGCATTTGGTGGGGTTGCTATGGGGAGCATAAAGGCATAACTGGCACAAAGTGTTGCTACCATCATAAAAAGAGTTGTGTCGATTCCTGTTTGCTCTGCTACTGAGTAGATTACAGGTAACATTATGGAGATTAGAGCTGTATTTGATGTTATCTCTGTTGTAAATGTTATGAGAGTTGCTACTGAAAAAAGTATAAGAATCGGTGGTAATTGAGTTATAACAATAAGGTAAGAAGCCACCTCATCAGCCAAACCAGTACCAGCAAATGCTTTTGCTATGGAGAATCCTGCTCCAAACAAGAACATAATCTTATATGGAATCTTTAAAGAATCTTCTTCCCAATTTAAAACATTAATTTTAGGCATAAATAGTAATAATCCAGCACTAAGAAGAATCCCAGCATCACTTAAACCTAAACCACCCCAAAACGGTTTTATAGGGGCATTTACAAATAGTAAAAGAACCAATCCACCTAAAATATACAACACTTTTTTTTGTGTTGAATCTAACTCTTTAGTTTGAGTATCTCTTTTTATTGGTGTAGTTGAAACCCCTATGCTTAAAACTAAACTAACCACGATAAACATAATAAAAACAAGTGGAGAAACTAAAAATACCCACTTAAAAAATGGAATCATCTCCATACCCTTTTCACTCATAATCCCAAGTAAAATAAGATTGGGTGGTGTCCCAATAGGTGTCAAGATTCCACCAACACTAGCACCATAAGCTATGGCAAGGGCAAACCTCATCTTTAACTTTATGTCGTTAGTTATAAATAAAGCTATGGAGATAAGTAGAAGTGTTGTGGTTGTATTTGACAATATAGAGCTTAATAATCCAGATGTTATAGCTAGTGAAAATATCATTCCCCGTGGGGTATTTGGGAAAAGTCCTAACATTTTATCTGCTATAAACCTATGTAAATTAGTTTTTTCAACAGCAATAGCCAACATAAAACCACCTAAAAATAGGTAGATAATTGGGTGAGCATAGTTTATAGCCGTAGCCTTTGTTGAAAGAATTGAAAATGATGGAAACAACACAATGGGCAAAAGGGAAACAATAGCCAACGGCAACCCCTCATTTGTCCATAAAGTTACAAGTAGTGCTATCAATCCTAGAAGGGAAGCTTGAACTGTGTTAAAAATAGTTAAAGATAGTAAAAAAACTAAACAACCAACTAAGATTCCTAAACCAACTTTTTTTAACGATTCCTCTTGTTTTAACGATTCCTCTTGTTTTAACATTGTGGTTTCCAACTTTTAAAACTAATATACTGAGGAAAAGCTTCTGCTTTAAAGATTGACTTACCTAAAAGAACCCTTATACACTCTTGAATCCCCTCTGTCATACTAGGGTGTGGGTGTACTGTTTTCATAATCTCCCCTAAAGATACATCATTATCCATCAATGTTGCTATGTACATTATAGAAGCAGCCGACTGTGGACCAGCAGCCCTCATACCTAAAACTTTAGGATTCTCCTCATCACTCACTATCATCTTAAAAAATCCACCAGTTTCCCTCATAGCTATGGCACGAGATATAAGAGCATGTTTATAAAAAACAACCTTATAAGCGATTTCCTCAGCTTGACACTCTTTTTCATTTCTACCAATAGCAGAGATTTCAGGGTTAAAAAACATAATTGTTGACATATTTAAGTATCTTAGTGGGTATTTTACTTTAGATTCTATAACCTTAGATGAAAATCTTCCCTCCATCTCAGCAACATTTACTAAAGCATTATGACCAGATATATCCCCAACAGCATAGATATTTTCAGCCACCTTACACTCTTGAGTTGTTTCTAATAAGCCCCTTTCATTTGTTTTTATACCAACATTTTCAAGTTTTAACTTCTCTAATGAAGCAACCCTACCAATAGAAACTAAAATGGTATCTACACTAATAACTTCAGTATGTCCATCTTTATAATCTAAAATAACATCTATATGGGAATCGTACTCTTTAATCTCTCTAAGTGAAGCTTTATGGTAGATTTTAACTCCAACATCTTCTAACATTTTTCCAGCATAGTCACTAACATCATCATCTTCAAAAGGAATCACTCTCTCTTGAGTATCTAAAAGATGAACATTTGTTTGACCAAACTCAGCAAATATTGTCGCAAACTCACACCCAACAACTCCAGCACCAATTATAAGTAGATTTTTTGGGAACTCTTTTAATTTTAAAATATGGTCAGATGAGATAATTCTTTTACCATCATAGTTAAAAGATGGGTGTTTTCGAGGGGTAGAACCAGTAGCTATAATAAACTCTTTTGCTTTAATTTTAAACTCTTTGTTACCTTTTTTTACAAGCAAAGTTTTACTATCTACAAACTCACCCCACCCCTCTAACAAAGTTAAACTTTTAGAAACACCATCTTTTTTTGAAAATGTTTCTATTTGTGAACGAATTTGGTACTCTTTTTCCCTAACAGCACTTAAAACTGTACTCTTGACATTTTCATAATCAATAGTAACATTTGAAGCTCTATAACCTCTATCTACCCTCTTTGCTATTGAGAAATCTTTTGCTAATTCCCACATAGTTTTAGAGCTTAAAGCACCATCAAAAATACCAGCACCACCAACATTTTTCCCCTCAACAATAACTACATGTTTCCCAAAGTCATAAGACCTCATTGCCGAGGCAAACCCAGCAGAACCACATCCAATTACACAAACATCAAACTCTACCTCTTCCATACTACACCCTACTAAAAAGATTTTAAAACTAAACAAATTGTATCTTAAATAGTGTTATAATTCAAAATATTACTTAGGATAAGAAACAGATGTTTAAATTTAATAAAAAAACACTCATAAGCACTCTAATAGTCTCTTTACTCTTTACTGCCTGTGGAGATGATAAACCTACAAAAAACTATGATGGTGAAAAACTTTTAAAAGAAAAATGCTCATCTTGCCATAATTTAAATATGCCTCCAGTTGTGTCAGATGATGAACTAGCACCACCAATGATGGCCGTTTCATTTCATGTAAATAGTTTTGTAAAACCAACAGACGAAAGCCAAAGAATCTCTAAAGCTATTGAGTTTGTAGTTGACTATATATTTGAGCCATCATTTGAAAAATCGTTTTGTGATAAAGAATCTTTAACAAGATATGGACTAATGCCATCACAAAAAGAGAAACTAAATAAAGATGAAGCAAAAGCAGTAGCAACCTATATGTTTGAACATTTTACAATGAAGAATCTTAACCAAAAACAAAAAGAACAAGCAGAGTACGATTCTAAACCAGAAGGTATGAAAATAGCTTTAAAATATAGATGTCTAGGGTGTCATAGAATAGATAAAAAAATAGTTGGACCTTCATTTAACAAGATTGCTAAAAAGTATAAAAATTCACCAAACATAATTCAAAACAGCATAAAAAATGGAAGTGTAGGAAAATGGGAATCTTCAAAAGGTGCTATGATGCCTAAGTTTAAAAAGGTAACTGACAACGAACTAAAGATTCTCTCAAACTGGATTCTAAATGTTAAAAACAATTAAAACATTATTAATTCTAACTCTACTTTTACTATCTGGTTGTGTAAATAAACACGGTGTTTCAGCAAAATATTACAGTGACTGTGATGAATACTACGATATGCAAGGCTATTACCACTATGAGTGTGGCAAAGATGATATTGTTACCTATAAAAAGGTAACAAAAACACTTGTTAAAATTAAAGATGCCATTTTACAGAAAGAGGAAAAACCGAAGGGGAATGTTTGGTAGAAACAATAACTGAATTTCTTATCCCCTCCACATTATCATGAAAGTTAAGGTATTTTCAACAAAATCACAAATATTTTTTTTAAGATTAACTCAATCAGACTGTTAGATTACAAAAAAACTTATTTTATAATTTAAACATAAGCTTTATATGTTATCTTGATGCTAAATTAAAAAGTTTAGGGAGTTTATTATTTTGAAAAGAGTAGTATTTAAAGTAGGAAGTAGTGTATTAACAAATTTAGATAATATTGCAAAAGAAAGAATGCTTAATTTAGTTTCATTGCTAGCAGAAGCAAGAAAAAAATATGAAGTTATTCTTGTAACATCTGGCGCAGTTGCTGCTGGATATACTGCTCTAAAACTTGATAGAAAAAAAGAAGTAAGTAAACGAGTTTTAGCATCAGTTGGACAACCAATACTTATGAGTAGTTATAAAAATAAATTTGATATTTTCAATGTAGATATTGCACAAATTTTATTAACTGAAGAAGATTTCGATTCAAGAGTACATACTAAAATTTTTCAGCAAATTATAGATAGAACTTTAGAAAATAATATTTTACCTATTGTGAATGAAAATGATATTTCTACAACTCCAGAACAATTATTTGGAGATAATGACCAATTATCAGCCCATGTTGCACACTATACTAATGCAGATATTTTAATAATTCTTAGCGATATTGATGGTTATTATGAAGAAAATCCAAAAATAAATTCAAATGTAAAAATTAGAAAAATTGTTTCAGAAATTAAAGATGAAGAGTTAAAACAAGAATATTCACCAAACAATGAATTTGCTACTGGAGGAATTGTTACAAAATTAAAAGCAGCACAATATATGATGAACCATAATAAAGAAATGTTCTTATGTAATGGTTATGATTTAACATCAGCAAAAGAATTTTTATTTGAAGATAGCTATACAAAAGGAACACTATTTTCTACTAAAAATAATATTAAAATAGACTAAAATACCTATATTTATAAAAAAATACAAAATACAAGAACTAACTTATAATATATATAATCCTAGAATGGATTCCAATTTTAATCCATTCTTTTCATAATATTTTAATACATCACTAATTGAATTTTTATTATCTTATAATGTGATACCAATATCAAATTCAGGTTCATAATAATATATCAATTCACTGCCCAACAAAATATAATCAATTAAATAATCTTCAATTCTTATTTTTATACTAGACTTCTTGCATAAAGAGTGATAGATTCTTTTCACTAAGGTTATGCGTAAAAGCAACTATAAGACAAAGATATATTGCTTCAAAAATTGTACTTTTTTCTGAAGTATTTATAGTATAAATCATCACATTATTCAAAATAGAATAATTTTCTTCGTATGTAACATCAAGTTCTAGTTCTTTGATAGCACTAAATTTTTTTCTAGTCAAATTTTTATCTTATTCATAATATGTGAAATTCTTTAAATTTCATATAAATTAAATTTATTTTTTTGTAATTTGTAATAATAAAACTATTATATTTAAACTAAAAAATACTTTACCCATTTTTTAGTTTTCTAAGTGCTTCTTCTTCATTATCTGTTCTCATTAAAGATTCCCCGACTAAGAAAGCATCAACTCCAGCTTTACTTAAATCTTCTAGTTGACCATGTTCGTAGATTCCACTCTCTGCTACTATAATTTTACCATTTGGAATCAATGGAATCAAGTCATAACATAGATTCATATTCATCTCAAAAGTTTGTAAGTTTCTGTGGTTTATCCCTATAATATCACTACCAGCATATATAGCTTTTACTAGGTCTGGTTTATCGTGAACCTCAACTAATGCCTCCATACCAAGGTGTCTAGT
>Ga0256837_1001701_pt1 | contig 14740 bp, 11 predicted proteins | sample 4562384metaG_FD_185976 | JGI IMG/M metagenome (GOLD analysis project Ga0256837, IMG submission 185976) | Hydrothermal vent microbial communities from Guaymas Basin, Mexico - 4561-384 | ecosystem: Environmental > Aquatic > Marine > Hydrothermal vents | place: Mexico: Guaymas Basin | collected... | reverse complement strand
TGCACCATCGGCCACTCGGACACAGAACCATTATATTTGTTTTTCTTATATCTTAGTGTTTCATTAGTGACGCACTATATACGCACTTAGCTTTTTCAAGCAACTTCATTCTCTGAAAGTCCCTATTTTAGGGGTTCTTTGAGATACTTCACGAGTTATTCGAACCATAGATAGGTTACCCTATACCCGCGTTTCAGGCGAGCGCCTTCGACCACTCGGCCAGCTGTCCTTTGTAAGGATAGAATTTTACCCTTTACAATCTTAATTTATGGTTTTTAATGATAAAATACGAAAATTAATATTGCAAAGGGAATAGATGCTAAATTTTACCTCATTTTTTCAACTATTAAAAGAATCGTTTCGAGATTTACTACCAATTATATTGGTAATTATTTTCTTCCAGTTAGCAATTATTCAAACTATTCCTGATAATTGGTTAAGTACTTCTATAGGCCTAGCTATTGTTGGTGTTGGTCTTGCTGTATTTTTACTTGGTCTAGAGGTAGCTATTTTCCCAGTTGGTGAAAAACTGGCATCTGATTTTGCCCACCATGGATCAACTATTTGGATTTTAATCTTTGGTTTTATGATTGGATTTGGTACAACAGTAGCAGAACCTGCACTATTAGTTATTGCAGATAAGGCTGCTGGTATTAGTAGTGGTAGAATTGATGCTTTTACTCTTCGTATGGTTGTAGCATTCTCTGTTGGTTTTGCCATAGTACTTGGTGTTTGGAGGATTATAAAAGGTCATCCTATACATTACTACATCATAAGTGGATATATAATGGTTGTTGCGGCAACAGCCTTTTCACCACATGAGATAGTTGGACTTGCTTTTGACCTTGGTGGAGTTACAACTTCCACCGTTACGGTACCTTTAGTAGCAGCCTTAGGGATAGGCTTAGCTTCCACTATTAAAGGTCGTAACCCTGTTTTAGATGGCTTTGGGCTTATCGCTTTTGCTTCCCTTACACCTATGATATTTGTACAATTTTATGGTATTTATGTATATGAGTACATAGAAGCAAAAGATGTAGCTCCTATTGTAGCTGATGCATTAGAGGTAAGCGCATCTTTTAATTTTAACATTCTTTCTATGCTTAAAGGCTTATTGAATGTATTTATGGATGTTATACCTATCATAGCTGTTATCTTTTTCTTTCAATATATAATTATAAAGAAAAAGATTGATAATATGAGAGATACTTTGATAGGTTTTGGTCTTGTTATTATTGGTCTTGATGCTTTTATAGTTGGTTTAGAGATGGGTCTTTTTTCTCTTGGCGAATCTATGGCATTTCAGCTGACTCAAAACTCCAGTGATACTATCATTTATATGTTTGCATTTGCTATTGGTTTTTCAACAACTATGGCTGAACCATCTTTAACGGCTATTGCTAGAAAGGCAAGGGAAATCTCTGATGGTAAGATAAATGACTTTGTTTTAAGACTTTTTGTTGCCTTTGGTGTAGCAGTTGGTATCTCACTGGGAGCCTTTAGAATAGTTCATGGTGGAGATATAGTTTATTTTATCTCTACTGGTTATTTGTTTGTTATTGCTTTAACATTTATAGCTCCTAAGTATATTATCCCTATCGCGTATGATAGTGGCGGGGTAACAACTTCAACAGTTACAGTACCACTTGTAGCAGCACTAGGTCTTGGTCTTGCAACAAACATACCTGGTCGTGACCCCCTTGTAGATGGTTTTGGTCTTATAGCCTTTGCTTCGCTGTTCCCAATGCTAACAGTTATGGCTTATGGTGTTATAACGGAGCGTATGGGTGTTATGGGCGAACAAGAGAAAGCTGCATTGCATATTGATGAACTTCGTCATGCTTTAGAAGATGCTGAAAATATGGGCTTATCTACGGTAAATATACATGGTACTGATAAAAGACACTCTCTAAAAATGCCATTTTCTGCTGTTCATGTAATTGTCCCTCATGATAGAGAAGAAGCAGCCATAAGAGCAGCTAAACTAGCTGGTGCTAGTGGTGTTACTATTATGAAAGCACATGGTCTTGGACTTGAAAAAATGGAAAATTTTTACAATAGACTTCATGCAGACTCTACTGACTCAAACCTTATGTTTGTTACACCAAGTAAAAAAGTTGATAAAATGGTTTATACAATTATGCATGCACTTGATATTACTGGTGAAGGTGCTGGTATATCTTACTCTTATCCTATTAATAATCTAAAAGGCTTAACTCTTAAAATGAGTGACTTATAGCGATAAATCGCTATAGTCATATTTAGCCAAATCTATGTAGTGTTTTTTACCAATTGTAATTATGCGGCTATCAGTTTTAGCTACACTTTTAAATTTTTCTTTTATTTTTTCACGTTTTTTCTTTGTGAAATTTTGACTTTTTAAATGTTTATTTAAAGATATCAGTCTTTCTTGTGGAACTTGTTTTTCATGAACTTCTGCCTCAACTACTTCCTCTTCGTTTGTATCTTTAGGAGTATCTAGCATAAGTTTAGAGCTAAAAGCAGATAAGATGTTTTTTAACTGCTCATCTTTATCTTTATAAATCTGTTCTATTTTTGTACGTTCATCTATTAGCATTTGCTCTTTTTGATCACGCAATGAACGAGTTTCACCCTCAAGCATATCTACTCTGCTTTGAAGTTTAGCATTTTGTTCTTCTAACAGTTTGTAGTATCTTGCATCATTAGAACTAGTATTTGTAGTTTGTTTTGTTGTTATTCGTCTTGGAGTACTTGTAATTGTCTTTGCGTCAAGTACAACAAGTTTTACTCCATCTATTATTACACTTTTTAATGAACCTCTACGTATACGGTTGTGTATAGCTTCTTTTGAGATACCTAGCTTGATTGCTGCATCAGCTACTGTAAGTTTAGACATATTTTTACCTCATATTCTCAAAAACTAAAGGTGCATCCCAATCTTCACCCTTAACCATAGCTATAACTTTTTGTAAGTCATCAAGTTTTGCACCTTTAACGCGTATAGAATCACCCTCTATTTGAGCATTTACTTTCAGCTTCATTCTTTTTATTTCAGCGGTTATTTTTTTAGCTTCTTTAGATTCTATATAATCAACTATCTTAAATGTAAGTTTTTTATTATTTCCACTAGAGTCTTCAACCTTTAACTCATCTAGAACTTTTGAACTAAGACCTTGTTTTAAAAGCTTTGTAATAACTATATCTTTTAGTGCATCAAGTTTATTGTCAGATGAAGCTATAAGTACTAATGTGTTAGCTTTTTCATTGTGATTAATTTCATAAGTAGTCCCTTTAAAATCGTATCTATTTGATACTTCTCTATCGACCATGTTAATTGCATTTTTAAATAGTTGCATATCTATTTTTGCAGATATGTCAAATGAGTGTTCTTTAGCCATTTTTTTGCCTTTAATATTTATAACGAAATTATAACATATAAGTTAAGTTATATTAAAAGCTTGGACTTCCATCACTGAAATTCATACCAAAATTTTGTATATTAGGATCAGAGAAGCCTGCCATTGCACTACGAGTACGAAGCTTTTCTATATCTGCTTTACTAGAGATTCCTTGTGGGCATACAACAGTACATTCATTACAAAGTGTGCAGTCCCAAACACCGTTAGTTTGAATAGTATTGATTTTTTCTTCAGGAGTTAGCTCTCTTTTATCGCTAACATAACGCCAAACTCTAGTTAGTGAAAATGGTCCTAGAAATTCTTCATTAACAGTATAAACTGGACAGGCACTATAACATGATGAACACATGATACAATCAGTCTGAATCTCATTTATTTTTTCATTATCAGGTGTTAGTAAAATATTATTGCTATCTTTACTTTGCCAAGCTTTAGCTTTTTTGTTAAAAGCATAAGCCTTATCCATATCTACAACTAAATCACGAATAATTTTAGAGTTTCTAAGTGGTTCTATAGTGTCATCATCTTGAACTTTATGAGTACATGCTAATACTTCTTTGCCATTTACTCGAACAGCACATGAACCACATACGCCACTTCTACAACCACTAGAGTATGTAAGTGTATTATCTTGTGTTTGTTTTATGATATTGAAAAACTCTAACAAAGTTACATCATGTACATTTGCTTCAAAAAACTCTAAATTTTTTCTTTGTATATTAATCTTCATAAGTAATTTCACCATCTATATTTATAATACTGTGTTTAGATAAACTATCTTTTTCACCAGTAGCATCACTTCTAAAATGTGCACCACGACTCTCATCCCTTTTTATAGCACTTTTAAGAACTAACTCACAAAGTAGTAACATATTTTTAAACTCTAAAAATTCTATAAGATTTGAATTATAAACTTTTGATTTATCATTCACTCCCATAAATGGAAGTTCATTTTTTATACTTTCTATCTCTTTAAGAGTGTTTTTTAAAGTAATTTCATCTCTTTTTATAGCTACAGTTTTGTAAAATATATCGCCAATAAACTTTTGTTTTTCATAGAAATTAATTTTATGTTTAGAATTATCAAGGATTGAATCTAAGCTAAAATTCAACCCTTGTTTAAAATCACTTTCTTTTGTACTTTTAGCAAATAAAGTGGCATTTTTACCAGCTTGTTTACCAAATACCACTAACTCTAAAAGTGAGTTGCCACCAAGACGATTTGCACCATGGACTTTATGATTCGCGCATTCACCAACCGCAAAAAGTCCAGCAATATTTGTCATAGAGTTTGAATCAACTTCTATACCACCCATTGTATAGTGTGCTACTGGTTTTATAGGTAGTAAATCGTGTACTGGATCTACATTTTCATAGAGTAGGGCAAGTTTTCTCTCTTGAGGTAATTCCTCATTTATGAACTCAACACCGAGATGACGAATATCTAAAAATATATCTTCCCCTCTTTTTATTTCATCATCGATAGCCCGAGCTACTTCATCACGTGGTGCTAACTCATTTGTAAATCTTTTACCTTTAGAGTTAAGTAAGTAACCACCAGCTCCACGAGCTGATTCAGAGATTAAAATGGCTGAATTTTTAAGTGCAGTTGGGTGAAACTGAACAAACTCCATATCACTAAGTTTAGCACCTGCTTTTAATGCTACTGCTAAACCATCACCTGTTGTACTTACTGAGTTAGTTGAGTGTGTCTCATAAATACGGCTGTATCCACCAGTTGCTAAGATTATAGATTTTGCTTCATATATCTCAACACCTGAATCTCTTTTGTTTAAAATACTAACACCAGTAACTTGATTTTCTTGCGTTTGTATCTCTAGTAAAAATCTTTCACTTTTTATCTCAATATCTAAAGATAAACATTTGTCATAAAGTGTATGAAGTATTTTAAGTCCAGTATAGTCTTGAGCATAACAAGCACGGGCAGCAGAAGCACCTCCTAGCTTTCTTTGAGCTATTTTAGATTCAGATGTCCGAGAAAAAGGAACACCAATATTGTCTAACCAGTGTACAGCTTCAGGAGCACTTTGGCATAAAAATTTAACAGCCTCTTTGTCTGCTAAACCATGTGCTGATTTTAGAGTGTTAGCTATATGTGCTTCAACACTATCATCTTCAGTATTTCCAAGCGCTGCATTAATTCCACCTTGAGCCATGCATGTTTGACTTCGTGTTGGATACTCTTTTGTAAGTACTAATACTTTTGCGCCATTTTCACTAGCATGTATAGCTGAGACTAAACCAGCTCCACCTGCACCTATAATAATTACATCATATATCAATTTTCTTCCTTATCTATACTCAATCTAATTGTAAATATTGCACCATCTTTTTGATTTTCAGCATATATTTTCCCATGATGGTGTTGTTCGATTATATTTTTAGACATATGAAGTCCAAGTCCTGTCCCATTTTTTTCAAGTTTTGTAGAGTAGTAAGGCTCAAAAATTCTTCCTAAAATTTCATCTTTAATACCACCACCATTATCAGAAATCTCTAAAAAAACTGTACCGTACTCTTCATAAGATTTTATAACTATTTTAGGATTTGTAATACTTTTTTGCATAAGTTGTTCTTTGGCATTATTTATAATATTTAGAACTACTTGCATAAATTCATTTTCATATAATTTTGTTTTATTTCTAGAATCTAGATTTAGCACAACTTCAATCATCATATCATCTAAAGTACTTTGTATAAGTCTATAAGCTTTTAAGACCACTTCATCAACACTTAAGTAGTTTACATTTTTACTAGGTTTATAAAAATCGCTAAAGTCTGAAATAATTGCAGATAAATGTTGAGTATATAGGCCTATTTTTTTTAGTTTTTTAGTTAAAAATTCAAAAAATTTCTCTCTTTTTTCTTTATCATCTAAACCATCGCCATCTAACTCAATAGCCATTAGCATAGATATTTGAGTAGCAGATATAGAACCTAATGGTTGTTTCCACTGATGGGCTATCATACTCATCATTTCACCCATTTGAGCGAGGCGAGATTGTTGAAGTAGATAAGTGTCTTTTTCATGAATCTCTTTGATACTTTTAGCGACTCTAGTTTCTAGTGATTTGTTTAGTTCTAAGAGTTCGTCTTGAAGAGATTTTAACTCCTTATTTTTTTTATTTAAAAAATGCTGTCTATTGTAAAATACTATGATAAGAAATAGTGTAAACAATATGAACTCTGTTATATATTTGTACTCTACATCGTTTGTATAGTTTATTGATACCCATTTGTTAAGTATATTTTGTAGTTTGGCTGTACTAATATTGTTTACTGCTTTATTAAATATTTCTAAAAGCATAGGATCGTCATTTCTTAGTGCAAAGCTAACTTGTACCTTATCGTCAAATTGAGAGTTTATTTTTAAATTTATTTTAGATAATTTTTGTAATGTATAAGCTGCACTCATCATTACATCTATATATCCATAACATTTATCATTTGATACATAGTCAATACCATCTTTGATTGAGTCAACTATCTTTAATTTAATCGTTGGATATCTTATTTTAAGATGTTCTATAAAAGAGTTTCCTTTTACAATACAAAACTTTTCATTTAAAACACTTTTAAAATCTATAATATAATTAGTCTCTTTTTTAGTAATAATTGCTAATGGTTCTTTATAGTAAGGTTTTGTAAAATTAAAAAATTTAGCCCTACTTGGCGTCTTTTCTGTTAATGGAAGTAAGTCACATTTTTTTTGTATTGCATTTTTTATGGATTCTTCCCATGTATCACTTGGGATAAGTTTAAATGGGGTGTTGGTTATATTTTGAACAAGTTCTAAAACACTAGCACCAATACCAATAAATTTACCATTTTCAATAGCTGAATAAGGTAAAGAATCAGGAGCTACACATATGGTAATAACTTTTTTTTGTTTTAGGTAGTTTTGCTCTTTATCTGTCAGGTATATATTTTTATCATCAAAGATTAGTCTATCTATAGTTTTGTTTCCATTAGCCATCCCCATAACTTTATATATGTCTAGTATCCTTTGGAGCTTTTTAGTTTGAAGTTCTCCTAGTTCACTGTTGTTAGCATAGGCTAATTTTTTTAACTCTTGTGCTTCAAATAATAGCGCATGCTTTGTTTTGTTTTGAGAGTTGTAATTTTTATATATAAAATCAACTGTTTCATTAATATTGTCAAAAGCGTATTTCCAACCTTTTAATGATGCTTCTTTAAAATTTTTTGTTTTTTGTGGATATTTTATCACTTCGTGCTCATTAGTAAATAATAGATCAGAGTAAAAGTCAAAGCCTTCATCTTTTGGTGAAAAGACTATGAAAGGTATCTTTCTTTTTTTTAAAACAAATGGTTCATTTGAACTATATGCTGCATACAAATCAACCTTACCATCTATAAGCTCTTCAAGGTTAAAAGTATGCTTTTTAAATTTTATGCTGTCTTCTTTGGTTGATTTAGACATAATCATGGCATGAATTGAGGCAGTCTCAACATAATCTTGAGTAAGCATTAAAGTTTTATTTTTAAAATCTTTTACGCTTTTTATATTTGATGATTTTAAAGCTATTAAAATAGATGGTGAAGACTGAAAAATTGCTGAAAGCAATACTATTGGCTTACCAGATGCGTAGTGTTTTACAAGTGATGAACGACCAATTCCATATGTAGATTTTCCGTTTAAAACTTCATCTACAACATTAATATGATATGCAAAAGGTTTTATTTCTAGTTCTAAGCCAACATCTTTATAAAAACCTTTCTCTTTGGCCATATAATAACCTGCAAACTGAAACTGATCAAGCCATTGAAGTTGAAGGGATACTTTTTCCAAGTCTCTTGAAAAAGAGTTAGAAGATAAAAATAATGATAAAAGTATAAAAATTATGTATTTCAATTAATAGACCCATTTGTTAATTTATATGATTATAGCCAAAATATAATATCTTAAAAATCTCAAACTTCCACTAATTATTAAAAAATAAAAAAAATTAAGTCTAAGTAAACCAGCTACTAAAGTTATAGGGTCACCAATAACTGGTAGCCAAGATAAAAAGAGAGCATAGTATCCATACTTTTTACCATACTCTAAAGCTTTATTTCCAACTTTATTGTTTTGTAGCTTAGCATGAGTTTTTTCATAAACTACATACCCTAAAAAATAGTTAAGTATGATGGCTAAAATATTTCCAAGTGAAGCAAAAATTAAAGCAGTAATAATAGGCATATCATTTATTAAAGCAGTTCCAAAAGCTACTTCTGAGGAAAATGGAAGGATTGTTGCAGCCAGAAATGCTGCAAAAAAAAGTGTTAGTTCAGCGATTTTATATTCTCAATAACTGAGGCAATAAGTGTATCTCTCGCTTCAACTGATGCCCAAGCAATATGAGGAGTTATATAAAGATTTTCTTTGTTTTTAATATTTAAAAGTGGATGGTTTTCTATCATAGGTTCTTGACTTAAAGTATCTAAACCAAAGTATATATATTTTTCATCTATTATTTTAGCAACAGCATTTTCATTTATAATTCCACCACGCCCAAGGTTTAAGATGGTAGCTCCATCTTTACACATTAACAACTGTTCATAATCAAGTAAATTATTTGTTTTGTTATTTAAAGGTGCGTGTATAGTGATAATATCGCAAAATTTTAGCATATCATTAAGGTTTTGTCTTTGAAAATCTTCAGTACGATTTACTCCGCTTGTTGAGTAGTAAAAAACTTCAGCTCCAAAAGCTTTTGCAATATTAGCAACTCCACGACCAATAGAACCAAGCCCTATAATACCCCACTTTTTACCATTTATCTCATAAAAAGGTTTTGATACATCAGTAAAAATAGCGCTCTTTGAGTAAGTACCATCTTTTACAACTTCATCATAGTAACGAGAATGCCCAAGAAGATAAAACAGCATTGAAAAAGTGTGCTGTATCACGGAATCAGTTGAGTAACCAGCTACATTTTTAACTTCTATATTTAACTCTTTGGCTGCATCCAAATCAACATTGTTCATCCCTGTTGCAGCTACGCAAATAAGCTGGAGGTTTTTACACCCTTGCATCATATCTTTAGTTATAACAACCTTGTTAGTTACTATAACATTTGCGTTTGTTATGCGTTTTAAAGTTTGTTCTTTAGATGTTGTTTGAAAAACCTCTACTTCACCAAAGTTATTAAATCCACTTAGATTAGTTTCTCCAAATGTCAGAGCATCAAGAAGTACGATTTTCATTATGCGTCTTTGATTTTTTGTATAAGTTGGCGAGATTTTTCTAGTGCTTTTTCTACCTTATCAAAAACAAGTGCTACTGCTAAACGACGACCTTTGTGAGCTTCTGGTTTTGAAAATATTCTAACAAATGAGTTATCAGAAAATAAGGAGTCATCAACATCTATTACTGGTGCATAATTATGCGTTTCACTTTTAAAGGCTGCAGATGCACCATCTCCGTAAAATGTAAAACCAAGAGGAAGACCTAGCACTGCACGAAGGTGAAGAGCAAATTCACTTTGACTTTGCGTTATCAGTGTTACCATACCAGTATCGTGTGGGCGTGGTGAAACTTCAGAAAAGTAAACTTCATCACCCTTTATAAAAAGCTCAACTCCAAAAAGACCTTGACCACCAAGACCATCTGTAATGATTTTTGCCATATCCTGAGATTTTTTCTTAGCAACTTCACTCATCTGCATAGGTTGCCATGAAAACACATAGTCTCCATCACGTTGTTCGTGACCAATAGGCTCACAAAAAACAGTCTCTTTGCCGTTTCTAGCAGTTAGCATAGTAATCTCATAGTCAAAATCTACAAAGGCCTCTACGATAAGCTCAGATGCATCTCCACGAGCTTCTTTTGCCATCTCCCATGACTTAGGAATATCATCTTCACTTTTTGCAACGGATTGACCATGACCAGATGAAGACATTACTGGTTTTATAACACACGGAAAACCAAGTTCACGAGCCGCTTCTAGCATACCAACTTCTGTAGTTACAAATTTATAAGGTCCAGTTTTTAGACATAAGTTTTCTGCTGCAAATGTACGGATATTTTTTCTATTCATTGTTTTACTAACTGCATCAGCATTTGGTATAACATTAAAACCCTCTTTTTCAGCTTTAAATAAAGCAGAGATGCTTATAGCTTCAATCTCTGGTAAAATATAGTCAGGTTTTTCTCTACGAATAATCTCTAAAATAGCATCTTCATCTTGCATATTTACGATATACGAGCGATGAGCTACATGATGAGCTGGAGCATTTTCATATCTGTCAACTGCGATAGTCTCGAGTCCTAAGCGTTGAGCTTCAATGATAACTTCTTTTCCAAGTTCACCTGAACCTAGTAGCATGATTTTTTTTGAGTTTGATTTTAGTGGAGCGGAGAATTGCATAAAATAATTCCTTTAAAAATATTAAAGGAATTATATCAAAATTGGATTAATCTAGTTTTTGAGCTGAATTAATGTTTGAAGAAGTTGATCTGAAGTGGTAATAGTTTTACCATTTGCTTGGAAACCCCTTTGGATAATAATAAGCTGAGTTAAAGCACGTGAAAGGTCAACATTTGAAGCTTCAAGTGCAGAACTTTGTATAAAACCACGTCCAGCAGTAGCTGCTGTACCAATGATAGGATCACCAGAGTTGGCAGTTTGTATAAATACATTTCCACCCTCAGTTGAAAGACCTTCGTTATTTGTAAATTTAGCCATACCAATTTGAGCTAAACCAAATGAACGACCGTTTGAGAATGAACCAACTAAAGTTCCAGATTGATCGATTCTAATACCAACTAAATCTCCACCAGTATAACCATCTTGAGAGATACCAGATGTAGTTGATCGACTATCAAAACTTGTCATTCCATCAAATGAGTTAGCTGTACCTAAAGCTAAAGATACTTGTTGGTCTGGAGCTGAACCATTGTTTCCAGAAAAAGAGATATTTGGTGGATTATATGTAGATAGTGAACCATCATTCTTGAACTTTACAATACCAGTTTTTTCATTATATGGCGCTGCAGTATCAATTGTTGAAGGTTCTGGTACAGAAATCTTCATATCCCAAGTTGAACCAGTTAATAAGTCAACTGATGTTTTTCTAAACTCCATTCTTAGTGTATGCTTTGATCCTAGTGAATCAAAAAGGTCAATTGAACTTGAGTGAGTTGCGGCATTAAAACTTTGTGAAAAAGCTCTACCACCACTAGCCCGTGGTAAAACAGAATTCATTGAAGTCATACTATTTGTAAATCTTGAGTTCTCAGTGATACCAGTCTCTACAATAGCAGTGATTTTAAGGTTAATATCGTAATCGTCAAGACTTCCACCAGGGTTAACTAGTTCTAATTTACCAGCATTATTTACGCTTATCTCAATGTTATTTTTAATACCATTACCATCTGGATCTCTAGCTTGTTCCTCCATAGCTTCTCTTAAATCAGCTATAGTTCTAAATGTTTTGTTAGCATTAACAGGGATAGATGCTGCAGCTGGGTCATATTGGTATTTGTAAGCTGTAGTTACAGCTCCTGTTGCTATACCATCACCACCAGCAGAAGCGGATACATTGATATTATGTGAAGCTCCAACATCAGAGTTTTCATTAATCAAATCAATTTTATTATTTACTGCATCGTAAGAGGCTGTAATCCCTGTTACAGAACTTTGAGCATTTATAGCTGAAACAAATCTATTTCCATTTACAACAGCAGAGTTTCCTGCAAGACCACCAGTAGTAGTAATTTGTTTAGTTGTTCCATCATCAAGTGTAAAAGTTACATCAAGTTCAACAGCACCAGTACCAACAGCACCACCATCAATTTTTTGTGCTGCTATAAATGAAGCCCATATACCTTGATCTTTTTGTAAAGAAAAAGCTTCTCCAGATTCATTAAACATAACACCCATATCACCAGAAGCAATAGCATTACCATTTTCATCAAGTGCAGGTGGTGTTGGTGCTGCAGGTGGTGTACCACTTTTTACTTCGTATGCTGGTGAAAAGCTTTCAACTAGTGGACCAGAGTTTAAGTTAGCTTTTAAAACAACTTCAGCAGTTGAATTTGCTGGAGTTGTAAGTCCTGGTGAAATATTGATGTTTGTGATTGGTGCAGTAGAATCAACTTTACCAGTTACAGGATCTCTTAACCAACCTTGAGTGATAAAACCATTGTTGTCAACAAAGTTTCCATCCGCATCAAATTTAAAATCTCCTGCACGAGTATATTTGTAAGTATTACCACCATCTGGTGAAATTATGAAAAAACCATCACCTTGGATTGCAACATCAGTATTTTTATCAGAGTTTTGGATAGAACCTTGAGAAAATAGTCTTGTAGTTGAGCTAACAGTAGAACCAAGACCTACTTGAACAGCATTTTTACCACCAAGGGAGCCTTGTGGTGCTGTAGCGATTGATCTTGTTTGAGCTAGAAGATCTGAAAAGTTTGCACGAGAATATTTAAAACCTGTAGTATTTACATTTGCAATATTATTTGATTCAACATCCATCGCAACTTGATGAGATTGTAATCCGGAAACACCGGAGAAAAGTGATTTTAACATTTTAAATCCTTTATATATAAAACTATATTTGTTTTACTTAGTATAGATATACAGCATTAAGTGTACCAACTTTTAAGGTTGCTAGGAGGTTACATTTGAAGGGCTTTTTGAATCATTTGATCAGCTGTAGATATAACTTTTGAGTTAGCATCGTAAGCTCTTTGAAAGATTATTAGTTCTGTTAGTGAAGTTTCAAGTTTTACATTGGCATTTTCTAGTCTGTAATTATTAACAGTAGACCCTAAAATATTTTGACCATTCGCATCTTGATAAAAAATAGGATCCCCACTATTGGAACTTTTTTGAAATCGTGTACCACTAGTACGATCTAGTCCTTCGTCATTTTGAAAATGATAAAGTGCAATTTTACCAACACTACTTTGTGCACCGTTTGTGAAAGTTGCTATAACTTCAGCATTTAGATTTATTTCATAACCTATAAGTCCACCACCAATAGTTCCATCTGCTGTACTTGAACCAGAGATAGGAGCATTTGTAACAACTATACCAGAATACCCAGAACCTACATTTATATTAACAGCTGTGCCATTATTATCGATAGTATCAAGAGTATTAGAGATCAAAGAGCCATCTCCAGCAAAATTTAGTACACCTGTTTTAGTATCATAAATTGTTTGACCATCTAAGTTTTTTGTAGTAGCAGTTACATCCCATTGAACTCCTGGAGGCACTTGTGTTGCACTTTTCGCAAAAAGTAATTCAAGGTTATTTCTATTGCTATCAGCATCAACAACAGTTGCACTTATTGTTCGTGGTTCATCAACTAGACCTAGGTTACCATAAAAATCTGCATTAGTTGTTGGTTCTGGTGGATATGATAAGTTTTTTGGAAAACGAAGTTTTTCTTGGCTTTGAACATCTCCAAGTAAAGTTTCATCTACTACCGGTGCTAATATTTCCCCAGATATATTTCCAGCTTTTGTACCTAAAACATAATAACCATCTTGTGTAACTAAGTCGTTATTTGCATCAAAAGTGAAATTACCAGCACGAGTATACTGAGTGTTTATATCGTTTGTAACACCAAACCAACCATCACCATTGATAGCAATATCTGTATTTTTTTCGGTTAATATATTTGAACCAGTCTCTTGAATCATATTTGTAGCTTGAACACGAGTACCATAGCCAACACCACTGGATGGACTTTTTGCAGTTACATCTAAAGATTCTTGAAAAAGTGAAGCGAACTCTGCACTATACCCACGGTATCCAATTGTATTTACATTTGCAATATTATCTGATGTGATATCTATAGCTGTTTGAAAAGTTTGAAGTCCTGAGACTCCAGTATGCAAGGCTTGAATAGACATAATAAATCCTTAATACACTTCTTTTATATCTGATAAAGGGACATAAGCAGAACCAACTTTAACAAGAGTTTCACCCTCCTCAAATCTTATTGATTCTATTGGGTAAGCACCCATTCTTGTTGTTTGAGGATCTCCATTAGCATCACTATAGCTAGCAGTTACATAGTAAACGCCACTATCAGCAAGGGAGCCATTTGAAAGTTCTCCATTCCAGTCAAACTGGTAAACTCCAGATGGATTAGGTTCTATATCTATTGTACTAATTATATTTCCATTGCTATCAAGTATCTCAACTGATCCAGCTGTAGTCTCTTTTGGAAAATATATTTCAAAACTAGTAGTACTTCCTTCATCATGTCCTATTGCATTAGAACCTAAATCAGCAGTTTTACCTATAGCTGAAATAGTTGAGAATTGTTGAGATGAACCTAAAGAAGCG
>Ga0256837_1001700_pt1 | contig 14746 bp, 15 predicted proteins | sample 4562384metaG_FD_185976 | JGI IMG/M metagenome (GOLD analysis project Ga0256837, IMG submission 185976) | Hydrothermal vent microbial communities from Guaymas Basin, Mexico - 4561-384 | ecosystem: Environmental > Aquatic > Marine > Hydrothermal vents | place: Mexico: Guaymas Basin | collected... | reverse complement strand
AGAGTTAATTATTTTAACTCAAAAAAAAAGGAGAAAAATTATGGAAACTTTATCAGGAAAAATCTTATTAACAATGATGGCAATTATATCTTTAGTTTTATACTATACAAACACTTATCCAAATGGGGAATTAGCAGACTCTTTTTTAGTAGCAAGCATTCTTTCAATAATCGGATTTTCTGTTTTACAGTTAAAAAGCTTTTTTATAGCAGAAATGGATATAGAGCAGTTCTAATTTAAAGCTGCTCTAAAATTTAAAGAAGTGGGAAAATCGTGAAATACTCCACTATCATCGCACGCCGGGACAGATGTTTCAGAGCCTGAACTACATAAAGTTGGAATACCTGTTGCATTAGCTAAGTAATGATGTAAATACAACGATCTATCGTAATTGTTAGGTATAGCAGTTAAAAGACGAATGGTAGAGTAATTATCTACAACCTTAATTGTATAATAACCACCAAACAAATTATCATTAACAAAATTAGAACTAATATAACCGCTCAAATCGCCCACAGTTAAATCTATAATACCATCATTTTCATTTTCTAAACAAGTATCAGGATCCAGCTGACAAAAAGCCTCAACACTATTAACTATTGCTTGCTCTATTCTGTACGTGTTTTTAATTTTGCCAAATCGCATTTGTAAATCGTAATTTTCAGCAAGAATCGGACTCGAAGACATTACACCTACAATTATTAAAAGAATAACTATTGTTGCTATCATCGGAAAAAACATATCACACCTCCTTTATTTTTACAAAAAACCTTTTAAAGGTCTTTCATTTATTGTTGTGTTTAAATCATCTAAAAGATCTAAATTAACGTCTATTTTCGCGTCAATTGTTGCGTTATCTTCTTCAGTCTCAGCTTCATCTTTTGAAGCTTCTAAATCAATAATAAACTTTTTGATATACAAAGTTTTAAGTTCTTCACTTACCTTAAAATTATTTTGAATTAAATTTGAATCACAAGGTAAATCAGATCCGTTTTCACACGTTAAATTAGAATCTAAATTTATAGAATCATAAACATATTTGTTTCTATTCTCTGAACTTATTTTATGTGTTAAAGTAATTGTAAAAGTTTCATAATCAATTTCTAATCTGTTAAAAAAATCAGTAGAAATTCCGTTATTAAAAAAACGAGGCAAATAAGGATCTATTTGATCAAAACTTACAGTTGTTAAATTTTGATCTTCTGTAAAACAATCATAAAAATTATCTTTACAAAAAGAGTCAACAGCTTCTTTGGTCATTTTTTCTTGATAGTAAAATGTTTTAAACTTAGGTTCTTTAAAATTATTTACATAACTTTCTGATGTTACTTTAAAACCTGAAACTGCTAATGAAATTGAAAGAGAAGTTATAATTGCGAAAATTATTGGATAAAGCATTTTAAAAGACCTCGTTGAATTATTTTTTTAAGAGACAAAAAGTCTCTTAAAATATTTACTTACTTGTAAGTAAGAATTGCTGCACCGTTAGTAGTGTTATCATTTAAAGTAACATTAGTTATGTCAGAATATCTACTTTCTAAAGCTGCATTTTTAACAACAAAAGTAGGATCAGCCTTATCCGCTGTTAAACTACCAAGTCTACTTACAATAATTACATCAAAACCAGAGCCATCAGTAGTTGCTACAAATCTGTAATAAACACCATCAACTGCTTTAGATTTTAATAAAGCGTTAGTTGCACCTGTCGGTAAATCAACTTCCGATTTATAATTATATACAGTATCTCCGTCTAATTCTACACCTGATTTATCTCCTGTGTTAACTTCTACAAAAACAGCGTTATCAGGTAAATAGCCTTCTGTTCTTAACTTAGCTGTAGTTAAACCTGTGTATTTACCAGAGTGACCAGCTTTGTAGAACCCTATATTTTGTACTAAAGCACTAACTTCAGTTATAACATTAGTAGCTTCTGCTTGAGCTACACCGTTAGATGAACCGCTACCCATATTTAACGACATAACACCAACTATAATAAGTAATATAACTATTACTGCAATAAAACCAACAAACATAATATACCTCCTAAGGTAAATAAGGACATCCATTTCCATAAACTTTTAAGATTATGTTGCTCTTAAAAGCTGTTATAAGCAATAAAGACTTATAGACTAAGTTAAAAGACCCATTCTTTTAACCACTTATAATGTAATAACATCGAGTATCAAAAAAAAACAGTATATGTCCTATAAATTCTCAATTCTTTTTATAATCTCATCATTCTTATAGTTGTATCATCGTATTTAACGAACTTTCTCTTAATTAAAGATAATTCTAAATCTATACCAAATTTATCATTAATATTAATAAATTCTTTTAAAAAATCATTAGATAGATTTTTATTGTTTGACATAGCTAACTTTATTTTTTCGTTTAAACTTGCTTTAACTAACAATTTTCTTGCAATGTCTTCATCTATATTTATATTTCTAAAAAAAGCTAATATAAATTTCTTTGTATAGTAAAAAATAACATTGTTTAAGATGTAAATTAAAATCTCTTTATCTACTTTTTCATCACTTAAAATACTCTCAAAAAAATCAACTTGATTATGTAACTCATCTTTTTCTATAATTCTTTTAACAAGCAAAAACAACAACTCTTTATCAATATTTTTATTGAAAACCATATCTGTATATATAAATGAATTTGCTTCAAAGTTTTCATATATATAATGTAATAGATTTAAATCACAATTTGTATTATTTGCAACATTTGCTACTATATAAATATCATCATTATTTTTTAACAAATTTAACAATCCGTTTTTATCCGTTTTTCTTGCTTTAATTAATTTCTCGCTATATTTCATTGTATTAACTCCTATTTTTTAAGATGTGTTGTAATAAGGTTAAATGTTTGTTTTTTGTAAGGTGCCTTATTCGTTCCAGCATTAACTCTTTAGTAGTTTTTTCTCTCAAGGATCTTAGAAAAGATTGCAAGAGCGAAGCTCTTTCCATCTTGTTAAACTAACCACATCTTTAAGGATAAAAATCATCACCAAACTAATAGAGATCAAATTAAATATTCTAAGAAAAACATCATTCACAAAGAGATATTTAAATTTTTGAAAATTACAAAAAAACTATAAATTCTCAACAAATAATCCGAAGAAACGACCCCTTACAAACCCCTAAAATAGGGGCTTAATTTTAGTTGATTTCTTTAAGTCCACAATTGATAAACTTATTAAGTTTTTATATATAATTAGTGTATAAAAAGAGTAAAACTACTCTAAAGAAAGGAGAAATATTATGACAACACTATCAGCAAGAATTACAGAAAACGGATATAAGGTAAGTACAAACAGAGATGAGTTAAAAAGATTTGTTAGAGAAATAGAGACACTTTTAAACAATGATCAAAATGAAGGTATCAATATTGACATCAAAGCAATCAAAAAAAACTTCTCTGGTATTACTATTACTATAGAAATTAAAGGTCAAGACTCTTTATCTAAATTTGAAAAAGCTAAAGATGTTCTACTTGATGAGTGGATCTACTCACTTGTAAATTATTCAGCAAAAGAGGCAGCAGCTATTTTTGTTAGAGAAATTCCATTTTATAAAGAAATAGAAGATGACATTTTAGACTTTATAATTAACCATAGAGAGAAAAACACCACTACAGCAAATAATGATACTAACTGGATTTTAAATATTGCAGTAGCTTAATCACAGCACTCAAATTACTTCATCTATACAAATACTTCAAGTAATAATTAAAAGCCCATAACGGGCTTAATAAGCTCTTTTAATTTAATAAATCTTCTTATTACATTACCACCAGCCGTTTACAAGTGGCAAATATAAAAAGAAGAGGTAAGAAAATGAAAAAGATAGTATTAAGCACATTAACAATTTTAACTTTAACAACAGTAGCAAATGCGAAAATGTTTGTAGAGCCTGTTTTTTATAAAGAATACACAGAAAAGACTTTAGTGTTAGAAACAATAAAAGTTGAAGAATTAGTAGGTGCTGGATCATATGACGCTTATGAATTAAGAGTAGGCTCTTATATAGAAACAAAAGATGTTAGAGCAGCCGCTTATGGAGCAATATATAATCTACCTGATAAAAACGATGAAACAGGTTTAAAAATAGGATTTAAAGGATCTTTTCCTTTAGAAAATTATCCAGATTTAGCTTTATCAATAGGTGGAAATATAGGTTTTGGAAAACAAAATATGAATGGTAAAACAGTCCATTTAAGTAATGGAACTACAGTTTTAGGCTATGTTTTTGAAGGTACTAAATATGAAATTGATGAAAAAGAACCTACAGACGCGATATTCACTCAAGACACTTGGTCGATGAGCTACGGATTAGATCTTGGTTTGGAATATAAAATAACTGATAACTTGATTTTAGATGTTGAAGCCTCTTTTTTGAAACGCGGACATAATGTATCTTACCAGATATACGGAGCTTATGTACAGAACAACCTAACTATGTGGCAAGACAGCTATAGTATAAAGGCTGGATTACGATATGTATTTGATTGGACTTTAGATACTTCCAGCTTTTCAAAAGATCATATTGGCTCTATGAGTCAGCCAGTTAATATGGGTGTTTTTAATAATGGTAGGAAGTATTAATACATTTAGTTTTTACAATATAAAAATATCTAATTAATTGTAAATAATTGTCATAAATAGAATATTACTTTTATATATGACATAAAACCTTGTCAATTTAATACCTCTCTCACTTACTAAAGGTATAATATCAAAACTAAAATATTATTTACACTTTAAGGTAAAAATATGTCAGAAGACAATTGGAATAAGCAAGCAAAAAATATATTGAAAGCAAGTTTGAAACGTAAAAACTTAACATATCAAAATTTAGCAAAAGAGTTAGACAGTATAGGTATTGAAGAAAATCAAAATTCAATAGCTACAAAATTAAGTAGAGGCTCTTTTAGTTTTTCTTTTTTCCTACAATGTATGTGTGTACTTAAAATAAATAAAATAGAATTAGATTTACAAGGGTGTTAATTATATGAATTTCAAAGATAATGAGTCAGTTGATAAATTACGTGGAGGCTATTATACTGAACCTGATATCGCATATTTTTTAACAAAATGGATCTTACATAACAAACCTAAAACAGTTTTAGAGCCAAGTTGTGGAGATGGTGCTTTCCTTAGATCTTTTAAAGGTCAACATCGCTACAAGATTAATTTAACTGCAATTGAATTACTTAAAGAAGAAGCAATAAAAGCAGAGAAAAACTTACATAAGAGTAAAAGTCTTAACTGTGAAATTATTAATGAAGATTTTTTAGAATATGCAATAGATAATATTGACAAAAAATCATTTGACGCAGTTCTTGGTAATCCTCCTTATATAAGATACCAATATTTAGAATCACATTCTCAAGTTTTAGCTAAAGAAATTTTTGATAAATATAATTTAAAATTTACTAAACACACGAATGCTTGGGTTCCTTTTATTATTGCAAGTGTCGCTTTATTAAATGCAGGTGGTCGCTTAGGAATGGTTATACCTTCTGAGATACTTCACGTATTACACGCAAGACCTTTAAGAGAGTATTTATTAGAAAGTTGCGGACAAATACTAATGATTGACCCAACAAAACTACTTTTCAAAGACGCTCTGCAAGGCACAGTTCTTTTAATGGTTGAAAAGAAGAAAAAACAATCTCAAAAATCTAAAGGTGTAGCTATATTATCTGCACCTGATAATAGTTTTTTAGAAAAAGACCCCGAAGATATATTTAAAAATGCCAACTACATCTCTGGAGATGTTTTAAATGGTAAATGGATGAAAGTAATGCTAAGTTCTGAAGAATTAGATGTTTATGAAAAAGCAAGAGCATTATCTACTGTACATAAATTTTCATCTATTGCTTCTGTTGATGTAGGAATCGTTACAGGTGCAAATAAATTCTTCTTAGTAAATAATGATACTATAAAAGAATACAATCTCAAAAAATATGCTCATCCAATGTTTGGTCGTAGCGAGCATTGTAAAGGTTTAATTTATGATGAAGAAACACATAAACATAATCAAAAATTAGGATTACCTACTAACTTCCTTATGTTTGATGATACGGTAAAAGAAAAACTTCCAAAGAAGGTTCGTGAGTATATAGATAAAGGCGAAGAAGAAGATTTACATAAAAGGTATAAATGCAGAATTAGAAAACCTTGGTTTAAAGTTCCATCTATATATAGTACTGAAATAGGTATGTTAAAAAGATCAAATAATTATCCAAAAATGATTTTAAATTCAGTGGAAGCATATACAACAGATACGGCTTATAGAATTAGAGTTATTAATGACTCTCTTCAAGCAGAAAATTTAGTTTATTGCTTTATTAATAGTCTAACTGCATTATCAGCAGAACTTGAAGGGCGACATTATGGAGGTGGTGTTTTAGAATTAGTTCCATCTGAGATTGAAAAACTACTAATACCATTACCTGATATAACTCCTAATTTAGAATCATTAAATAAACAAATTAAGTTAAAAATGAATGCAGAAGAAGTTTTATGTCAACAAAACAAGATAGTACTTACTAATATTGGTTTATCTGAGAACGATATAGCGATATTACATAAAGCTTGGAAAAGAATTAAATATAGAAGACATCGTACATTGGAATAAGGACTTAAAATTGGATGAAATTTCAGAAAGATTATTAGATTTAATAAACAGATTTAGGTTGTCTGAGCCAGAGTTAATTCGTAGCAATTCGGCTTATTCAGAAACTGAAGCACGAACAGAATATATAGATCCTCTTTTTGAGCTTCTTGGATGGGATATGAATAATACTCAGGGAGTAAGAAATTCAATTAAAGATGTTGTTAGGGAAGAATCTCAAGCTACAGAGACATCAACAAAATTTCCCGATTATACTTTTAGAATTTTTGGACATAGAAAGTTTTTTGTTGAAGCTAAAAAACCATCTGTAGATATAAAAACACATATAAAAAGTGCTCTCCAAACTCGTAGTTATGGTTGGACTGCCTCATTACCAGTATCAATATTAACAAATTTTAAAACACTTAGAGTTTACGATACAAGAATCCCTCCTTCTGAAAATGACACTGTAGATACAGCATTATTAATGTCAATTGACTATGAAGATTTTAATGATCACTTAGAGGAGTTAATAACTATTTTTGGGAGGGATAATGTTGCTCAAAATTCTATAGACACCACTTTCTCCGATGAATATGACAATGATTTACAAATAAATACAGCATTCATTCAGATTATAAATGAATGGCGTTTAGATATAGCTAATGACCTAAATTCAAGATATGATGATTTAGATACAAACCTATTAAATGATATAGCTCAAAAAGTTATAAATAGAATTGTCTTTATTAGAATGTGTGAAGACCGAGGGATAGAAATCCGTGAACGATTACTTTCAGTTGCAGAGCATAAAGATTTTATTGAGATAAGAGCACTTTTTCAAGAATTAGATGAAAGATATAACACTGGATTATTTGAAGTTGAAAATGATCGACTTCAAGACTCTTTTGTCATAGATTCAGATTTATTCTTATCCATAGTAGAAGGTATCTATTTTCCACAAGCACCTTACAATTTTAGTGTTTTAGACGCTGATTTTTTAGGTCAAATATATGAAATATTTCTCTCTAAACAATTATTTAGAAATGAAGCCAATGAATTTGTACTATTAGATAAACCTTCTCACGATGGTAGAGAAATTGTTACAACACCTCAATTATTAGTCAATGAAGTTGTAAGACGAACATTTTCTGCAAAAATGAATACTCTAAAAGAGAATGACACATTTAACTTTAATCAAATAAAAGAATTAAAAGTCTTAGATATAGCAGTAGGCTCCAGTAGATTTTTAATGAGATCCTTTGATGAATTAGTAGATGCTGCTATTGAAGCTTTAATTTTGGAAGGAAATACAGAAGACCTTTATCAAATCTCTGAGAATGAATATAGGCTTTCATTTAGAGCTAAAAAAGATCTTATTAGTAATTGTTTATTTGGCATTGATATTGATTACAATGCTGTTGAAGTTGCAAGGTTTAGTTTGATTATTAAACTTTTAGAAAATGAAAACAGTGGAACTATTCCGAGTGGAACTAAAATTTTACCAAGCTTAGATGAAAATATTGTTTGGGGAAATTCTCTTGTTGAAAGTGATTTTGGCGATACTACAAATGAAGACCCAACTACTTTAGATTTAAGTGATACTGATTTACCTGAAGATTTTGATATTGCAATTGGTAATCCTCCCTATGTCAAAACTGAGGAGATGAAACAAAAAACTCCCCTTGAATTTAAATACTATAAAAGAAAATATACTACACCTCATAAACAATTTGACAAGTATTTTGTTTTTATAGAAAAAGCCCTAAATATCTTATCAGAAGATGGGTGTTTAGGAATGGTAATACCTAACAAGTGGATTACCATTGAATCAGGTAAAAAATTAAGAAATTTACTATCTTTACAACCTAATATAAGTGAGATTGTTAACTTTGGTTCTAATCTTGTTTTTGAAGAGCGTTCCACCTATATCTCTTTATTGATGATTGATAAAAAAATACATAATAATTTTTTCTACAGATATATATCTGAATATGAAGATTTTCAAAGTGATCCTACTAAATTAGGAATAGAAACAACACTCTCTTTAATATCTGATGATTCCCCTTGGGTAATTCCATCTAATAACACAGAAAAGACTATTTTAGAAGCTTTAGTTGAGAATAGTATGAAATTAGGAGATATGTGTACTGTCTTTAATGGTCTTCAAACAAGTGCAGAAGATGTTTTCGCAATTTCAGACTATACAACCGTAGGTAATGAAATTCATTTTACTAAAAATGATATTGATTATAAAGTAGAAGCTTCAATCACAAGACCTTATTTGATGAATTCAAAAAAAGTTATCTCATATAGTGAACTGAAAAAAGATGGTTTAGCTATTTTTCCATATACATTTAATGCAGAGGGTGTTCCAAGTGTAATACCTCCAGCAGATTTAGCACGAAATTTTCCACTTACTTGGGCTTATCTCTCAGGCTTTAGAGATAGATTATTAAGAAGAAAAGTTAACCCAACTCCTCCAGCAAATATCTTTTATGCTTATGGTCGTCATCAAGCTTTAGGAACAGCATTTAGATCTAATAAAATCTTATATTCTGTTAATCAGAGAGGCGATAAATATGCTATTGATTATACAGGTACAGGTTTCGCTTCAGGTGGTACAGCAGGTGAAGTCGGCATTATAAATCCTATAGAAGGATATGAAATTGAATATATTCTTGCATTTTTAAATCAACCAATCGCAGAATTCTTTTTAAGAAAAAGAGGTAGTCCTTTTAGAGGTGGTTATTACAGTAGAGGATCCGCAGTAGTTTCTGATTTACCAGTTCCGTTGCTTAATTTGGAAGATGAAGAGCAAAAAGCAGTTTATGATAAAATTGTACTAAATAGTAAAAAACTAATCTCTATACAAAATCAGTTGCCAAATGCTTCGGGGAGACAAATAGAAAGGCTTAATAGTCAAAAACTAAGAGCTACTAATAAATTAAAAGAGCTATTTGCTTCTTGCTTAGGTCTAACAGATGATTTTTATAATTCTATAGTTTTACCAGACTAAGAGGCTTTTTTGTTCTCTGAAGTTCTGATTTAATTACTTTTATAATAACTCTCCAAGATCATCATCTTCTTTATGCAAAAATATTAAGCACAAGTCAATCAGAGATAACATTCTAAAAAACAGATAATGTATATGCTCAGGACTTAAAGATAATTTACTTGTTTCGTGATGTCGTATTTTATAGTTATTACCTACTTTCGTCAACTTTTTAAACTCTTCATCTATAAATTCTTTATCAAAATCTACAGATATATTTTGAGATAATTTATCAGCAGATACATTTTTCTTCTTAGGATTACTATCATAGTAAGTTTTTATACGCTCAAAAGAATCCCAAATCTTCTCTAAAGCCACTTGTCTATCATTGTTTAAAAATCTATCTTTAGCCTCTTCAATTAGCTCATTTAAATCTTTATCTGATGTATTTGCTTTCTGATCAAACAGCAATTCAAGATTAACATTCATATCAAGCACCGTGGATAAGTCTAATCCTATGTTTGCTTCTAAAGATTCTTGTATAAACTCTTTAAAATCAAGGACTGCTTCTTGAAATAATTCATCACGATTAAGATTTTTCTCTTTTGCAAAATCATTGAAATATTTACGCTTGAAAAGTCCTTTTGAAATAAGATTATGAATTTCAACTATCGTTAATTCTTCAAGTTTTTCTTTAACCCAAGTTCTCCGTGTTTCTCCATTGTGTATAAAATTAAAATTTAAGTCTGCGAAAAATGTAGTTAAGTAATGAGATGAGCGATAAGGAAAATTCCCATTATCTCCACAAACCATTTCTGCTAAAGTTAATTCAAAATCAAAATTCTCTTCTCTTGCTTTTAACAATTTCAGAGTCTTTAAGTTCTCTTGGCTCTTATTGTTAATCAAAGTCTCTTTTATTAATAGGTCATTTAAAATTCTTTTTGCAATAGCAAAGTCTTCAAAAATAGCTTCATCTTTTTTATGAGGTTCATTAGGCTTTAAATACATTATAGGAATATCAACTGTTCCTATAAATCTCAACTTTCCTAATCTTGTCGTGATCCCTTGAATATGTAAGTAAAATATCACTCGCTTTTGCCAATCTTTGATGTAAGCTTTATCTACATTATCTCTATTGATTTCAAAGAGTATCGTATCAATATCTGTTAAGAAATTTTGTAGTGTTTTCACATATTCAGTCATTTTAACTTAACCCTTTTTATCACTAATTCACTATCTATCGTAAAGACAACAATACCATACTTTTTAGCTACTTTATTTAATTTCTTAAGCTTATCTACATCTTTATACTTACGTTCCATTATCAGTAGCACGGCAGGTTTTTTACCACTTTCTAAAGAGTAGTAAAGAGATTGACCTATACTTTCGTGCCACTTGTTAGCAAAGTCCACTTCAACGGCATATGTAGATGTTAAACAATCTATTCGTGATCCATCACTCAACTTATATTCCAAACTACCTTTCATCTTATTACAAAATATTTTTTGATAGAACTTTTCATAATGAATATGCTTTTCTGCATTTACAATAGAAAAAGACATTGTTAAAAACAAGAAAATCTGAAAAACTTGTATCTTCATACCTTTAGCTTCTCTATCTCTTGCTCTAAATCACTCTGCATTAACATAAAGACTTCTTCTACCGTAGAGTTAGTATTTATAATGATTTTTTGAATAAGAAGATTAAGAAAATTAGCAAGTATAATATTAAGACCTCTTGAGATACTTATCATAAATGAAGTTTCTACCAAATAGTCGTGAATTATTCTATTTCTATAAAAATACGCGTATATCACTAACCTATTAGACTTCTTCTTAATTAAATTTTGATACTTACTTTCTGTTAAATTCCATCTGTAATGCTCATTCATATAAATTTGACTATAAATTAATTCTACAAAATTAATAACCTTATCAACTTTTTCATTATTATTAAGTTTTTTACCGTCACTTGTACTAAAAGATCTTGTTAAAAATTCAAAGGCATTCCAAGTATTTTGTAATACATCTGTAAAATTATTTGATTCAACAGATTTTTTAAATTTATTTAACGCTTGCAAAATAGAGAGATCTGATTGAGTGAGATTACTCTCTTTTTGTTTATAATTTATGTGTTTTATATAGTCATCAAATTTACTTAAGTGTAGTTGATCATTAAAGAATTCAGGATATATAGTATTTACATCAAGATTATTGTCTCCATCATAAATAGTTAGTGTACCACCAATTGAAAAAAAATCTTCATCAAGTGCAAAATAACTATAACTTACATCCATTTTTGATATGTCAGGCTTAAAATATTCAGTATTTTCTCTAAGATGTCTATTTCCCAATAACTTCATTAATATTATATTATTTTCTATAATACTTCTTGCTTCTAAGAAAGTAACATTAGGAAAATATCTTTTTGTTTTATGCTGTAGGATTGCTTTTACTTCTTCGTGCTTGCTAAAACTATCTTTATGCTCAATCTTAATTTCTGGATTTCTGTAACCTTTTGATTTATAAACTTTTTCATTGTAATAAGTGATGTTTCCATAAGTAATTTCATTGGACTCAGAAAGTTCTGTATTTAATATTTGTACAACATAATGACATTTAGTTTCTTCATAAAATAAATCTACAAATTTATTAAACCTATCGCCAATACAAAGGTTATCCATAAATTGAGACACTTCTACGTAATAATCTTCTTTGTTCTCAAAGCTATTATAATCAACAGGATGTGGATATGAACAATAAAATAGTAATGGTTTATTATATATTCTATGATAAGTTACATCACTCATCAACTTATCAAAGACATCCAGTATCTCTTTTTGTGTAATATTCTTACTTAGTAAAATTCCATATAAAAGAGAAAAGACATTAGAGATTTTATCTTCTGTAATATTGCTTCGATTTAAACCATCATCATACCAATATTGACCAAAAAGTAGTTTATAGTTACTCTCAACCAAGGTAGCCAGCTGTGTCATTACTTCAGTGATAATATCTTTCTCAAGACGCTGATAGGAAGTTAAAAGATTTACTATATTTGCTTTAGCTAAAGGTACATTTTTTGGATTTGAAAAACTATATCTCTTTGCAAGGTTAAGATATATTCTCAAAGAAGCTATATCAATTAAGGATACAATTGTTTCAATATCTTTAATAATAATATCTAAGTCTTTAAAAAATACTTCTAATCTTTTTTGAAAACTATTATCTTCAAGTTCATTAATTATATCTCTACATAATACTTCAATAGATATAGGGAAGTGATTACTAATTTCATTAAACTCTTTATGCTTTTTAAATCGAGAATTTCTTATTATAGAAAGAAACCTACCTATATTGTAGCGGTTTGTACTTTTCTTATGATGATATGAATTATGTATATATACATTAGTATCAAAATCAACTAAGGCTTTGCTGTTGTCTATTATTTTATTATCACTCACATCTTTTTCTTTTATAAATATTGACACTACCCAATCAATAATCTTTTTTATAATCACATATAATTTCATTTTCTTCAACTACTTTAATGTCTACATATTATTATTTAACTCATTTTAGCATATGAATATAACATTGGACTTGTTAGACTAAATCTTCTTCAAAATATGAGCAAGTAAATAGAACCTATAGAAATGTTCCCAGAACAACTAATAAACCCTTTAAGAGGCTTATACAGTCAAATTTTAGCTACATATCTAAAATTCAAGAGAAAAGCTAAGTTGAAACTGGATCTTTTCTTTTAAAAGAGCTTTAAGAGGTGCAAGCACACCCTTAAAAATCCCCTTGCCATCATTTGAAAAATGCTGGATCTGTAAAACGCTACGCTCAAAAAAGAGCAAAAATCTAATCTATTCTATTTTTCTCAACGAATATCAACTAAAACTTAATACAGACAAAATTCTTATAACAACTAAAGCTTCAAAACGTCAGCTCTGTCTTTGATCACTTAACTCTAATTTATTTATCAACTGAATTACATTATGAAATTGTTACACAATTCACAGAAGTAATCAAGTTGAAAACATTATAGACAATCTCAACGACCGATAGAACTAACGAAAGAAGCAAAGTTTTTTTAAAAAAGAATTTTGAGGAAATAAGTTTTTGATCTTCTAAAAAAATAGAGATTAGAAACCAACAACCTCAAAAATCTTCAAAAAAAGCAAATTAAATTAATCCAAAGGATTCAGAAATGAATGAAAATAATAACAACACAGTGACAACTACAGGTGCTCAAGAAGCTAATACAACTACAACACAAGGAAATACTATGAATGCAAATAACAATACACCAGCGACTCAAAGACACTACAAAAAAAGTATCTTAGAAATGTATGTAGAAGCAGTAAATATGGTTTGTAAAAGTAATAGAAGTGCTCAACAGGTTTCAGCTTCAGGAAATAACTTTAGCGGTTTAAACAACAAAATCTTAGCTAATGAGATGACAAATAAGAACTACAAAAGCAATTTATGGCTAACTGAAAAAGATATGTTAGAACAAGGTTTAACTCTTATCGACGACTCAAAGAAATATGGTGTGCAAGTCTTTACAACTAAGTTAGTAGATATTCCTAATTCAAAAAAGAAAGAGACTGTTTTAAGGTATTGGACAGTGTATAACAAAGACGAATGTGAGGTAATCCCAGTATAACCTTTAGCCCTCTACTTGAGGGTTTTAACTTCAAAAATTGAAACTAAAAGGTTTAGAAATGAGATTTAAAGAAACAACAAATTATTTTTGTCCTGAATGTGATGAAAATATGTTTAGTTTTGAAGCTCAAAAAATAACGGTAAAAAGAAAAATTAGAAGACATAAGGCTAAAAGATGATTTTAAAAATATATGTAGAAGATTTTAAAAATCTAAATGATTGGTTTGCGATATGTAAGCAGTTAAGAGTAGATAAAACATCAACAGTAATTTCTATAGATGTTGAAAATGCAGTAGGAAAACAAGAAGAGGAAAATTAAAATGAGTTTATTAACAAAAGAAGATTTAGAAAATCTACCAGCATTATATGCAACAGAAGACGAAGAGGATCCAATTGTTCATGTTAAGTTATTTCATCCATTGGGGAAATCAACTTGGCTACTCACAGAG
>Ga0256837_1001698_pt1 | contig 14749 bp, 14 predicted proteins | sample 4562384metaG_FD_185976 | JGI IMG/M metagenome (GOLD analysis project Ga0256837, IMG submission 185976) | Hydrothermal vent microbial communities from Guaymas Basin, Mexico - 4561-384 | ecosystem: Environmental > Aquatic > Marine > Hydrothermal vents | place: Mexico: Guaymas Basin | collected... | reverse complement strand
CCACAATCAGGCACTCCAAGAACTGCCTAAAGAGCGGATCTTTGAAGAGATCAAAAAACTGCTTCTTAAATCAAAAAGACCCTCTCTTGGACTCTGTTTTTTACAAAGTATTGACGGTTTTTTATTTTTTAATGAGTTTCAAAATATAAAAAAGAGTGAAATTACTCTAGTTTTTGATGCTCTTGACAGATCTGTCAAACTCTTAAGCGATCAAACAGACAAAAGAAAACTAACTGTTATGTTAGCTCTTCTATGTTCAAAGTTTTCTCCAAAGGATCAAGACTCTTTTTTAAATAAACTAACAAACTCCAAAGATCTAAAAGAGGAGATAAAAAAACTCATACAAACAGAGTTTCAACTTTCAAACATAAATGATTATATGATTTACAAACTTGCTACAGAGATAGAGATAGCTCTTTTTATTCCTTATCTTTTAGCTCTCTTTCCACAGAAATACAAAGCCATTTCAAAGCTTGAAAAGAGATCAAAAGAGCTAGAAGTTTTTCATAAACCATTAAAACCTCTCATACAGGGAAGAGATCTCATTGTTCATGGACTACAACCCTCAAAAGAGTTTACTATGATTTTAAACAATCTCTATGAGAAACAGATGAGAGGGGAGTTTCAGACAAAAGAAGAGGGCTTAGCTATTTATTTTCACCCAAAAGATCCATCTTATTTTTAAGAGCCGCTTTTTCAGCAATACTTGCAAGTGCAAAATTAATGGCATCTACAAATCTTGAAGCATATATCTCTTTGTTTTGCTGATCATAATCATCAATAATATCTTTATACACAATGACAAATTTTTGAATATGTTCAATAGCTACAAGACTGATTTTTTTATTTTTTGCAATTGATAAAACAAGATCGAAAGCTTTTTTCTTTTTGGAGTCCATATCATCACTTTTTATATAGAACTCTTTAGACTTTTTATCTTCATTAACCAATCTGTTCATTACTTCTGTAAGTCCATCCTCCGTTAAAGGAAATTCTTTTATTTTATTGTTTATGTACGATCGCATTTCAGTCAGATTCATAGTTGATATCTTTTCAACCAACTCTCTATGCTGTGGATCTTCACTACCGATATCTTCTTTTTTTCTGCCTAAAATTTTACTAAACATCTAAAGACCTGATTCCTTTTGTATCTTAGAACTATCAATCTCTATTACAGTATGAACATTTCCTCTAGGATTAAAATCAGCAGTTAATTTCATATATTTTGGTTTGAGTTTCTCTTCTAAAACACCATAAATCTCATTTGCAGAATTCTCATGAGATACATGTCTATCACGAAATGAATTAATATAGAGTTTTATAGCTTTTAGCTCTACAACCCACTTGTCAGGTGTATACTCAAGGTAAATTGTTGCATAATCCGGATAACCGCTACGTGGACAAAGACATGAAAATTCAGGAAGTGTCATCTTTATAAGATACTCTCTTTCATGCTCATTTGGCCAGATCTCAAGATCTTTATCTACATCAAATTCATTTACAATTTTCTCACCATATTTCACTGTTTTTTCCTTTTAAACTATTTCTTTTAAATTTGAAAGATATTTTCCCTGTAGGTAATCTATACCTATTTTTTGGGCTATATCATAACTCTCTTGCTCTTCTATATTTTTCATCCAGGTTTTAATACCTTTTTCATGAGCTATAAGATTAAAGCCTTCAATTATACTACGATTTTTTTCTAACTTCTCTTTATTTGAATAATATGCATCAAAACGGATCAGATCAATATCTAACTCCCTCAGGTATAAAAAACTGGTATGAATTGAGGCTATTCTGTCTATAGCAAATAAAACTCCATACTCTTTAAGAGTATTAATTACCAAATTATATCTTTTAATATGCGCATAATACTCCATCTCAAACAGAACAAACATAATTTTTGTTCTGTTATTTGAAAGTAACTCTTTACATCGAGATAAAAACTTCTCATTTCTAAGTGATGCCGGAGAGATATTAATAGCAAAAAGCTCATCTTTTTCTTTTGTTTTTTGTAACACACTCTCTAATACTATAAGATCAAACTCTATTGCAAGGCCGAGTTTGTTAATAACTTTGAGATAACTTTTTGGATAGATAACTTTTTGTGTTGTTGTTTTTAACTTTATAAAACATTCATGAAAAGATCTCTCCTGATGTTCGTAAACATCTTGTGAAAAAAGAAGCAAATCTCTGTTAGAAATAGCTTGAATAACAGCTGTCTCTAACTCATTTGGATTGATCTCCTGCAATTGATCTTTATGTTTTGAATTTTTATTTTTTTCCAAAATTTCAAAAAGATTTTCTATAAGATAATCCAATTCATGAGAATAACTTGTATCTGTAATTGCTCCTGAAATTTTTACCTCTATATCATCTACTCTAAATTGACTCGTTTTAAGACAGAGAAGTTCCAAAATGGTTGTATATTTTGTTTTTAAACCTTCAAGACCAATGATTAAATCACCACCTTTTATATGTCCCATAGGAAAATTTTCTATATGCTCACTTTTTAGATAACTCTCTATCCATACTACAACTTCACGAAGAACTTTATCTCCGTTTTTAATCCCGTAGAGATTATTAATATCATTTAAATTGTCAATACTGATAAGTATAAGCGTATATTCACTCTTTTTCTTTATCTCTTCTTGAAGATAATTATAGAGATATTCACGAGTAAATGTTTTTGTTACTTCATCAGTAATTTTTACACTAAAACCGTTATAGATCAGATAAAATATAAAGTAAATACTCACCAACATAACCAAACTGGCTTCTACATAAAATGAGCTATGCAGATTTTGATAGTTTTTAATCAGTGTATGTGAGATAAACGCTAAAATAAGCGCAAAAATAGGAAGTCCTATTCTGAGCGCAAGCCCAAAACGATACTCCCTCTCTTTTGTCTGTGGTAATAACATCTAAACGTCTAAGTGTTTTACATCTTTTGCGTGTGTCTCAATGTAGTTACGACGCGGTTCAACTTCATCACCCATAAAGAGTGTAAAAGCATCACTTGCCGCCTCTGCATCTTCAATTGTGATCTGAAGAAGTACACGATTCTCCGGTGTCATTGTTGTCTCCCAAAGCTGTTCAGGATTCATCTCACCAAGACCTTTATAACGCTGAATATAAGCACCTTTTTTTGCATACTCTTTAACATCATTGAGTACTTCTATAAAGTCTTTGTCAAAACTGACATTCCACTCTTTGATCTTATTATAGACAAAAGTAGCCTCAGCAAAGTGTGGTGCACCAAAGAGATCATCATTAATAAGAAGCTCTTCCATACCACCCTCAGTTTGAACAAAAAGGTGGATCTCATTTGTCTCTTCATTGATCGAGTAGGTAAGAATGTTGTTGTTGATCGATTCAAGATACTTCTTGATCTCCTCAAACATCGCTTTTGCATCCAAAGAGATAAGCTCAGGATTCTCAACAAAATGACGAATGAGTCTTACAAGAGAGTAACGACGTTCCAGTGCTTCAAGTGATCCTGCATAGTGATCAACCATTTTAAAGTAAGCTACTAAATCATCATGTCCGATTCCATCAACTTCTAAAGACTCTACACCGTTATCGATCAAGAAGTCATTCATTGCTCTGTCATCTTTAAAGTAGATCTCTTTTTTCTTACCCTTTGTATAGCGGTAGAGTGGTGGCTGAGCAAGATATAAGTACCCTTTCTCTACGATATCACGGAAATATCTAAAGAAAAATGTCAGTAGAAGCGTTTGAATGTGAGAACCATCAACATCGGCATCGGTCATAATGATGATCTTGTGATAACGAAGTTTTTCTTCATTATACTCTTCACCGATCCCACAACCCATAGCTGTGATCATATTGGTAATCTCATCAGATTTGAGTATCTTCTCTAAACGTGCTTTTTCAACATTTAAGATCTTACCTTTGAGTGGTAAAATCGCCTGAAATACACGATCACGACCCATTTTTGCAGAACCGCCCGCGGAGTCCCCTTCCACCAGATAAAGTTCACAAATACTTGCATCTTTACTTTGACAATCAGCAAGTTTACCCGGAAGTGTTCCAACACTCATAGAGTCTTTACGACGTGTTAACTCTCTTGCTTTTTTAGCAGCTTCACGACCACGTGCAGCCATAAGTGCTTTAGAGACAATTGCTTTTGCTTCGATTGGATTTTCTTCAAAGTACTTGCTCAGCGCTTCACCTGTAGCTTTTTGAATCAGTGGACGAACATAAGTATTTCCAAGTTTTCCTTTTGTTTGACCCTCAAACTGAGGCTCTGGAACACGTGCAGAGACAATGGCAATAAGCCCCTCTTTTACATCATCACCAGAGATCTTGACATCTTTTTCTTTTGCTGCACCGTTTTTGGAGTTATAATTGGAAATTACACGAGTAAGTCCTGCACGAAAACCAGCTTCGTGCGTACCGCCGTTTGGAGTTCTGATGTTATTTACAAAAGAGGCAAGTTTCTCTTCATAGGAGTCGTTGTACATAAGAGCAATATCAAACTCTATATCTTCAACTTTACCGCTAAAGCTGTAAACATTGGCAACAACTTCTCTTTTATTCATATCTGTCACATACTGAGCGATTCCACCCTCAAAGTGATAAACCTCTTTTTTACCGTTTCTCTCATCATTAAACTTGATCGTGATAAAAGGGTTTAAGTATGCAAGCTCTTTAAAACGCTTCGCAAGGTAATCATACTCAAATGTTATAGTCTCAGTAAAGATAGATGGATCAGCAGCAAACTCAATCGTTGTTCCTGTTTTTCTTGTTGATCCTGTTATTTCTAAAGGACCTTGAGGGATCCCCATTTTAAAGTGTTGTTCATGAATCTTACCATCACGATAAATTGTCATATGTAAATCAGATGAGAGTGCATTTACAACGGAGACACCAACCCCATGAAGTCCACCGGAAACTTTATAAGTATCTTTGTCAAACTTACCACCGGCATGCAGTACTGTTAAAACAACAGTCGCTGCACTCATATTTTCTGTCGGGTGCATATCTGTAGGAATACCACGACCGTTATCGCTGATTTTACATGTTCCGTTTTTGGTAAGTGTTACGGTAATTGTGTCACAATAGCCTGCCATTGCCTCATCTATTGAATTGTCAATTACTTCATAGACCAGGTGGTGAAGACCACGATGTCCGGTATCACCAATATACATACCCGGACGTTTACGAACCGCTTCTAATCCTTTAAGGACTTTAATATTTCCAGCGCCGTAATCTTGAGAAGATGTTTCGTTTTTTGAAGAAACTTTATTTTGTTCCATTAATAGACTCCATATATCTTGCCATTAATTGGCATAATTAGAGCTATTTTATCTAAATTTATCTAAAAAGAAGTTTTATTGTTATTTAAGAGAAGTATTAGAGGGTTTGTTATGCCAGTTATTTTAAATAACTATAGGCATAACAACTGTAATAAAGTTTTTATCACGAAGAATAAAAGGAAGATTTCCTTCATTCAACCCAATAGTAAACTCTGAAGAGTTTATAGCATTTAAAAAATCTAATAGATATCGGGAATTAATTGCTATTGAAAATTTTTCAGAAAAATTGGTAGGAAAGTTCATTTGTGTTTTTGCTTCAATATTGTCATCACTGAGACTTTCAAATGTAATAGTATCTTGCAAAAATGTAATCTTAACATCTGTAGAGATTGTAGTTATCTGTTTGAGTGCATCGATCATTGCAGCTTTTGGAAGAAGAAGATTATGCGTTGTCTCTTTTGGAATAATACGTGAATATTCAGGAAATTTTCCGTTGATCAGTTTTGTAAAAAATGTATATTGTTCAGAGTGAATAATAAGATTTGTCTCATCATAATAGAGTTCTATATTATCAAAAAAGAGTTTTTGAATTTCAACAATAGCTTTTTTAGGAATGATAATAGAGAGTTCATTTTCTGTACTGTTTGAAAGTGTAACAACTGCTAAACGTCTTGTATCGGTAGAAGCAAAATTAATAGCATCACTTTTAATGTCAATAAGAGCACCATTGAGTTCAAATTTTGGATTATTTGTATCAATAGCAGGTGTTATTTTTTTAAGTGATTCTATAAGTGTATGAGATTCTATTGATATACGAGGTTTTCCTTCATAAGATGGAAATTCTGGAAATTCGTTATATGAAAAAGTAGGTAATTTAAAGTTTGAACTCCCTTGAGATATATGGAGTATATTTTTTACTACCTCTAGATTAATATTTCCATCTTTAAGAATACGGACAATATCTAGAAATTTCTTACCATTTGCAGTAATCATACCATCTTCAATAATATCTACATTCTCAGTAGCTACTAAAAAACCAATTTCATAATCTGTAGCTTTGAGTGTAAGTTTTGAGTTACTTGCATTAAGATAGACATGAGAAGTAATTTGAGAAGTATCTTTTTTTTCTAAGAAAGGTCCGGCATGAATTAAAATGTTTTCTATAACAGATTTTTGTATAGTAATCTTCATTTTTAAAATCCCTATTATTTATTATAATTTTAGTATGTAGTAGTAGGTGTCAGTGAATAGGTGAATATCCTATTTTCAAGCCTACTCAGGCATACTTTGTGATGTGAAAGAAGATAGAAGCCTCTTTCACATCTATTCACTTTTACAATTATATCTTTTTTTGAAAGATTTTGAATTAAAACTCAAGAGGAGCTTGTGATTTTATTGGTTAATTCTTCTATTTTAACTTTAAAATCTTCATCATCTTTGATTAAGTCATTAATTTTTTTGATTGTATGGCTGATTGCAGTGTGATCTTTCATACCAAAGTATTGTGCAAGCTGAGGCATTGTATTTTGTGTGAGTTCACGACAGATATAGATACTAATACGACGTGCATAGACAATGTTTTTGCTTCTGCCTTTTGATCGGATCTCACTTGGTTTGATATTAAGATCTTTTGCAACAACCTGAGTGATCTTGTCCATAGTAAGGTTTTCACGGTTTTCATTCATCTGATCTTTTAAGACATTTTTTGTAAATTCAAGATCAATATCAACATGCATCAGTTGTGAATAGGCATGCAGTTTTGAAAGAATCCCCTCTATTTCACGTACATTTGAGTCTATTACAGTTGCAATATAGTTGACTATATCTTCTGAGAGCTGTACTTTGTTGATTTCACACTTTTTCTTGATAATAGCTATTTTTGTTTCAAGCTCCGGTGGTTGAATATCAGCAACAAGTCCCCACTCAAAACGACTCTGCAGACGAGCTTCTAGACCGCCTATTTTTTTTGGGTGCTTGTCTGCCGTTAAAATGATCTGCTTGCCGGCACCTTTGAGTGCTTCAAAAGTGTGGAAAAACTCCTCTTGGATACCCTCTTTATTGGAGAGAAATTGAATATCATCGATCAGAAGTACATCACATTTACGATATTTTTCCTGAAAACGCTCCATTGTTTTGTTGCGAACATGGCGGATAAAGTCATTTAAAAACTGCTCTACTGTAGTATAGATAACAACTTTACCTGCATTTTGCAGTACATTTCCTGCCGCTTGCATCAGGTGGGTCTTTCCAAGTCCTACTCCACCGTAGATAAAGACGGGATTATAGACTTTTCCGGGGTTTTCACTGGCACTTTTGACTGCTGCGTAGGCAAATTGATTTGATCCGCCAACCATAAAGTTGTCAAAAGAGTGTGAAGGATTTAGCAGTGAGGAGCTCTGCTTTATTTCTGTGACTTTTTTGCTTTTTTTACGTTCAACACTGTTTTTTAAAGTAATTTGCACTGTAACTTTTGAACCAGTTTTTACTTCAAATATATGGGAGATCTTGTCACTGTATTTGTTTTTGATCCAATTAACTACCAAAGCATTGGGTGCATAAAATATAGCCAAATCACTTGTTGATTTTTTACTGTCATATGTAAGATGCCTGATATATCTGTTATATTCAATCTCTGTTATCTCATCTTTGAGGGTATTTAAAACGTCTTGACCGATATTCACATAAAAACCTATTTATTAAATTATATGTGAATAATACTCAATAAATCCATAAGATTGGGTTAAAAATATGTGAATAGTGAATAATTCAACTATGTGAATATCTTTGATATAATGCGATTATGACAATACTTGGAATAGATCCCGGAACGCGTAATCTTGGATATGCACTTATTAAACTGGAAAATGGAAAAATAGCACTTATTGAAGCCGGACTTATCAAAATGAAGGCAGAAAATTTGCAGTTTCAGATTCCGCAGATGGTAGAAGGTATAGAGATGCTTTTTTCAAAGCATCAAATAGATGAAGTGGCAATGGAAGATATCTTTTATGCACATAATCCTGCTACAACAATTAAGCTGGCACAGTTTCGTGGAGCAATAATGCTCAAACTGCTTCAAGAGTTTGGGCAGTTTCATGAATATACGGCGCTACAGGTAAAAAAAGCGCTTACAGGAAAAGCAAAAGCACAAAAAGAGCAGGTTGCTTTTATGGTAAAACGTTTACTTGGAATTAAAAAAGAGATAAAACCGCTAGATATTACTGATGCTATGGCAGTAGCTATTACACATTCACAAAGGGTAAGGTTAAAAGGATGAAATTTTTTACACTGCTTCTGACAGCAACAACACTTTTTGCTTCTATGAACATAGAAGATGCATGGAGACTTGTTGAGAGTAAAAACAGTGGAATGCAGGCATCACAAAATGATATGAAAGCTGCAAAACTGAAACAAAAATCGGCAAAATCGATGTATCTGCCTAGCATATCTTTAATTGCTAATTATACACATTTAGATAAGCCTATAGATATAGATACAAGCGGTGTTTCCCAACTTATGGCATCACTACCAATTCCTTTGCCTTTTCCATCCTCTTTGGATCTCTCAAAACAAGATATTTTTTTAGCAGATCTGCAGATGATGTGGCCTCTTTATGTCGGTGGAAAGATAGATGCAGCTCAGGATATCTACAGTGCAAAACTTGATGAAGCCAAAGCAATGCATGAGATGAAAACAGATAAAGAGTTCTTAAAACTCGTAAAGTACTACTATGGAGAGGTTATAGCAGAAGCTTTGTATAAAACAAGGTCTGAAGCACTTAAAGCACTGCAACTCCATTATGAAAATGCACAAAAGTTAAAAGTTCAGGGACAGATTTCACAACTGGAACTTTTAAATGCAGAGGTTAAAAGAGATGCGGCAAAAATTGAGTGTGATAAAGCGGCAGATAATCTAGCTATAACAAAACGTGCATTGGAACTTCTTACGCATTCAAATGAAAAAGCCTCTTCATCACTCTTTATTTATACAGGAAATGAAAACTTTACTTACTATGAAGATGCTTTGGAAGAGAAATCTACTGCTTTGTCTCTATTTGATGCAAAATCAAAACAGACAAAGTCACTTATAGAGATTAAAAAAGCTGCATTTAAACCTGAAGTAGTAGGATATGCAGATTATAATTTATATAAAGATGATTCAGTGCTTATGAAATCATTGCCAAACTGGTTTGCAGGAGTGATTTTGAAGTTTAATCTTCTTGATAGAGAAGATAGATTACAAGAGATACAGATAGCAAAATTGCAAGATGCAAAAGTAGCAGCACTTAAAAAAGAGGCTTTGGAGAATTTAAAAATTTTGTTAGAGAAGAGTTATAAAGAGATGATCTCTTCACTCAAAGAGTATAAGGCACTTGACTCATCTCTGAGCCTTGCAGAGCAAAATTATAAACTGCGATCCCTCTCTTTTAAAGAGGGCTTAGCAACATCAACAGATGTAGTAGATGCACAACTTTTTGTAGAGAGCATAAAAACAAAACGACTCCATGCAGCTTATAATTTTGTGTTAAAACTTTCACAGGTTCTGGTTTTGAGTGCTCAGCGTGAAGCATTTTTTGAAATAGCTAAAGAATCAGAGATATTGGAGTAGGAATGAGACAAAAAATAGAATTTTTTATAGTAACGGCAATTATGGCTGCATTTTTTATTTGGGTATCTTATGACTTTTACAAAGCTTATGCAGTTCCAAAAAAGGTAGTTTTACAAGGTGAGATAGATGCACAGAGTTACTCTATATCTTCAAAGCTTCCAGGACGTATAGCTGAGGTCTATGTGAAAAAAGGGGATATGCTTAAAGTCGGTGATGTTGTTTTTAGCATTAATTCTCCTGAAGTAACTGCCAAACTGCATCAGGCAGAAGCAGCAAAAGATGCAGCAGCTGCAAAAAAAGAACAAGCTGACAATGGTGCACGAAAAGAGCAGATTAAAGCTGCGTATGAGCAGTATAAAAAAGCACAGGCAGCTGAAAATTTAATGAAGAAGACTTACGATAGGGTTCAAAACCTCTACAGTAACGGTGTTATCTCAGAGCAAAAACGAGATGAGGTTGCTACAAAGTATCAGGCAGCCAGACATACGACAAATGCAGCAAAAGAGCTCTATATAATGGCTAAAAAAGGTGCACGTGTCGAGATTAAAAAAGCTGCAGCAGCGCAAGAGCGTGTCTATGCGGCAAAAGTTGATGAGGTTGATGCCTATGTAAAAGAGACAAAAGCTTATGCTTTTCACGATGCAGAAGTTTCTGAAGTTCTGCTTCACTCAGGAGAACTAGCACCAAGTGGTTTTCCTGTTGTTATGAGTTTAGATATGGATGATGTTTGGGCACGTTTTGCAGTACGTGAAGATTATCTACACTTCTTTAAAAAGGGAGATCAGATGCAGCTTCGCATACCTGCTCTTGGTAAAAGTCATCTATTTAGAGTGATATATATTGCTCCTATGGGTGATTTTGCTACCTGGAGAGCTACAGAGAGTGGCAAAGCCTTTGATATGAAGAGTTTTGAGGTGGAATTACGACCGGTACAAAAGATAGAGGGTCTGCGTGTCGGTATGAGTGTTTTAGTGGAACTGTAATGTTAAGAGATTTTCTCTGGGCATTGAAAGAGGAGCTAAGAGAGATACAGAGCTCTTGGTATCGGCTTGGACTCATTATTTTTTTTCCTATTCTCTCTTTTGCTTTGGTTATTATAATTTTTTGGGAGGGTGTAGCGCATGATCTTCCTGTTGCGGTTGTAGATTATGACAAAAGTTCACTCTCACGTAAAGTACTTTTTGATATAGATGCCTCTTCAACAATTGAGATAGTGCAGCAGTGTGATGATCTCGCCTCTGCAAAAAAGCTGCTTCAAGAGAGTAGTGTTTATGCTGTTATTATAATTCCTCACAACTTTACAAAAGATGTCTATCTGAAAAAATCTCCAAAAGTAACAGCACTGCTCAATACCCAGTATATTTTAATTTCCAAAATCTTTAAAGCTGCTCTGCTTGAAACTGTCTCAACAGTTGCAGGAGGTGTTGAAGTGGGTACTCATTTGGCATCAGGAGAGCCTTTGAGTGAAGCTGTTAAGAGTGTTGGACCTATTAAACTCTATACGGCAACTTTTTTTAATACCTATAAAAACTACTTTTACTTTTTAGTGAGTGCCTTGCTGCCTTCGATATGGCAGATCTTTGTGGTGATTGGAACCATTGTGAGTTTTGGAACACTCTTTAAGGCAAAAAGAGAAAAGGAGTTTTTTGCCGAGGGTTCAGTTGTAATGAAAACTTTGGGAAAACTCTTTCCTTATACTCTAGCCTATTTTCTTTTGGGTGCACTCTATCTCTTTTATCTCTACGGAGTACAACCGTGGCCTTTTGAAGGCTCAATAGCTGTGATGCTCTTTGCAGTTTTTGTAACGACACTTGCCTATCAGGCAGTAGCACTCTTTTTGTTTGTTACCGGTTTTGACTATGCAAGAGCACTGAGCCTTGGAGCGGTCTATACAGCTCCTGCTTTTGCCTTTTTGGGTATAACATTTCCCATCTACTCTATGAATGATTTTGCAATTTTTTGGCGGGATCTCTTGCCGGTCTCTTATCTTGTTAATATCCAAATCTCTTTGGCAAACTATGGTGCATCGGCACTGCAGCAGTTAGATAATTTATGGCATATTTCGCTCTTTTTACTCTTTTTACTACCGGTATTTTTGCGTTTTAGACAAAGGCTTGTACAATGAGTTTTTTTGAAGTTTTTAAGGGTGAATTGAAGCTTATTGTTAGTGATGTTGCTTTGATGCTAACAGTTATTGGTGGTGTGTTACTCTACTCTTTTTTATATCCACAGCCTTATGTTAAAGAGAGTGTAACTGATCTTCCTGTGAGTATTATTGATTATGATCACTCGCAAAAGTCGCGTGATCTGATCTACAAACTTGCAGCAACACCGCAGATAAAGATAGTGCGTTACGATATGAGTAAAAAGGATGCTCTTGAAGCTATTGTTGCAGATAAGATTAAAGGTGTTATCATCATTCCTGCTCATTTTAGCAGAGATCTCTCACTTGGTCATGCACCAACAGTCGCCCTTGGGGTTGATAACAGTTACTTTTTAATCTATGGCGCACTGATGGAGGCAACGCTTAAGAGTGTGATGCAGGAGGCGGGCGGAAGTAAAGCAGCAAAACTTTTGGTACAAAAAACACCAATGAGTGCTGTTAAAAAAGAGCTGACACCCTTTTCACTCAATGATATAGCACTCTTTAACAGATATGGATCCTACATACAGTATGTTATTCCTGCTGTTTTTATACTTATTTTACAGCAGACGCTTCTTATTGGTATGGGAATACTTGGTGGTGGTATTAATGAGCGTATGCGAAAGGGCATTGCAGGTTACTATACAAAAGCGAAGGTATGGCAGATGATAGTGAGTCGCTATCTTATTTTTGGAGGGCTCTTTTTTATCCATATGCTCTACTATTTTGGATTCTCATTTTCCTATTTTGGAGTAACACAGTTAGCAGATATGACTACACTTATAGCTTTTAGTACACTCTTTTTAATGGCTATTCTCTCTTTTGGTCTCTTTTTGGGAGCACTCTTTAGGGAGCGTGAGATAGCAACTCCTGTTATTCTTTTTAGCTCTTTACCGCTTGTTTTTAGTGCAGGCTTTGTCTGGCCACTAGAATCCATACCAAAACCACTCTATGATCTCGCCTTGCTCTCACCATCTACAACGGCAATTCAAGGCTTTTTAAAACTCAACCAAATGGGTGCTACACTTACTATGCTCAGTACAAACTCACTTATTTTACTTGCACAAACTGTTATATATACAATTTTAGGGTATTATTTTATACAAAAAAATAAATAGACTTCTTGCCAAACTTCTTAGCTCTTTGAGCCTTATAGAAGTTTGGCAAGAAGTCTATAAAGAGGCATACAATGGCAAAATTTGAAAATGTAACAGTAGTAAAAGAGGCAAATATCTATTATGATGGTAAAGTAACAAGTAGAACTGTAGAGTTTGCAGACGGTGAGATTAAGTCACTTGGTATTATGTTACCGGGTGAATATACTTTTAATACGGCAGATAAAGAGATTATGGAGATGATGAGCGGTGAGTTGGATATTAGACTTCCGGGTGAAGAGTGGAAAACACTCTCAACTCCAGAAACTTTTGAAGTGCCTGCAAACAGCTCATTTGATCTGAAGATCAAAACTGTTACAGACTACTGCTGCTCATATATAAAGTAGTTTGTTAGTTAGCGTATCTTGCAGCAAGTGATGCAAGTGCGTTAGCGTCAAGCGCACCACTAACACGATCGACTTCACGCCCATCTTTAAAGACAATGATAGTCGGAATAGAGCGAATGCCAAAACGAGCTCCCAGGTTTTGCTCATTTTCAGTATTTACTTTTGCAAAACGGGCTTTGAGTGGAAACTGCTGTGCAGCACGCTCAAAATTTGGCGCCATCATCTGACATGGACCACACCACGGTGCCCAAAAATCAACAAGTACAGGAATATCATTGTTAGCAACGACAGTGTCAAAATTGTTCTCATTTAACTCCATAGGTTTTGTTTCAAGCAGTGAATTTTTACACTTTCCACAGTTAGCTTTTTTATAAGATTCTTTTTTTGGTACGTTGTTTACTGCTAAACAGTGGGGACATACAATTCTCATAGTTTCTCCTTTTTTTTATGTAATTTTATACTATATTGGGAAATTAGAGTGCAACTTATGTCCCATTTGAAAAAAACTATTTTTCTTTAAAAGATTCTATTGTTTCAGCCATTCCGTAATCAGGATGATCTTTTGGATCAAGAATAATTTGTGTAAGTAAATTTTTATCAAGGTTAACAATAATTGGAGCTAGAAAATTGATAACAGATTTTTCTAATGGTTTTTGAATAACCAAGATATTGTAGACTGCTATTTTAGAATCTTTATTAATTTCAAGTAGTTCTTGTGTTTCAGTAGGTACATCAAAACTATATTCACGAAGGAGATAAGGATTTACTAAAGTAAAAGAGATATTTTCATTGTTTAAATCTATCATTGTTGAAAAGAGAGGATCTATCTCATTGATATCTACATTTTTTGTATTTTGAAAGCCTAAGATTTCGCCTTTTATTTCATAGCTCATTATTTGTCCTTTTTTATTAAAAAGCACCTTCATTATATTTGATGCTCTTGCTTATTATGTAAAATGAGGATTCTTTTATGGAGTCTAGTGTTGTATAGTTTTCAAGACAAAAAGCGAAAAAACCATCACCAGTAATTATATTGATTCCATCATCTAAATTCATATAAGCAATTTGTGATCCATTTATAAGTTTTGCATCTGTAACTTGAGTAAAAAGAAAAGTTATACTGACCCAGTCAAAGGCACGAGCCTTATCTTGAGCTGTTAGTGTTAGTTCTATTTCTGTTGGTGATATAATATTTAGCGAGCGAATTTCGCTATC
>Ga0256837_1001697_pt1 | contig 14759 bp, 14 predicted proteins | sample 4562384metaG_FD_185976 | JGI IMG/M metagenome (GOLD analysis project Ga0256837, IMG submission 185976) | Hydrothermal vent microbial communities from Guaymas Basin, Mexico - 4561-384 | ecosystem: Environmental > Aquatic > Marine > Hydrothermal vents | place: Mexico: Guaymas Basin | collected... | reverse complement strand
TAAGAGCCTCTACACCACCATTTGCATCAAGTGTTTTTACTTTTTGCTTTTTATAAAAACTTTTTGTCTCTAATAATTTGTTAGTTTTTGCATCCAATACACTAAAAGTTATAGCAACTTCAACATAGGAACTATCTAAGGTATCATTAAAATGTTGAATAAACTTTTCTATATATGTCTCTAGTATCAAATCACTCTTAGCTCTTGAGTTTGTAATTTGAACACTTTTAAAAATCCCAGAATCTTTTAAAGCTTTTACTATTTCAGCATTTATCGCATAGTTAGGAGAAGAAGACCACATAGACTTTGAATACTCATATATTTTATTTTTACCTTGCATATAATTCATATTTAATGTTTTTAATTTTGTAGATGAAAAACTACTTAAAACTTTTATACTTTTTTTAGGAATATTACCACCTACAGTTTTATTAACAGAATGAACAGATAAAGTATATTCTGTTATGGGTGGCTTCACTTCAACTATGGAACAACCAATAAAAATAAAACCTACCAATATACCTATAAAGTATTTCATATCTTATTCTCCTGGACCTTTTTTAATTTTTTCTTGTCTATACAATATATTGGATGGGCTTCTATCGTATTTTTCCAATGTATCTTCCATCTTTATCATAATATTTTGCATTTCAAGCATAGTGTTGTTTATAGTTGGAATGATATCTTTTGTTATCTCTTTTATATTAAATTCATCACTTGAAATTGCTCTTTTAAACTCATCCATAGAATCACTTATACCTAAATAGCTATTTTGTATAGAATCAAATGATGTTGAAATATTGTCTTCCCAACTTACAGAATCATCTAAAAACTTATCTACATTTAGTATTAATGCATCTATTTTTTTAGTGGTAGAGTTTAAATTTTTTGCTGTTGATTGTAAGTTTTTTATAGTTTCATCATCTAGTAATTTATCTAGTTTTTCCATAAAAGAAGCACTATTTTTTAACATCAAAGAGAATTGTTTTTGATTCTCATCGTTTAACAAATGATTTGTTTTTACCAATGTTTCAGTAAGACCATCAGTAACACCACCAAATGATGTTTCTAATTTTATAAATAGTGATGGAGTACTTTTAATAACTGGGTACTTTTCAGAATTTTTTACTGTTAAAGCTTTCGATGAACCCATTTTATTTAAACTCAAGTTTATATAACTAAGACCTGTTATCCCCTGAGAAGTAAGTTTTGCTACTGTATTTTCCTGTATAGGCGTAGTTTTCAAAATATTAACCAAAACATCTATTTGTTCAGAATTTTTTGGATTTATATAAAGCTTTGTCACTTTTCCAACTTCTATACCTCTATACTTTACAGAAGCATCTATATTTAATCCTAAAACTGATTCATCAAAACGGATAAGGTATTTTTTCATCTGTTGTTCATCTGCAGGTTTTAATAACCAATACGAAAAACCAAGCATTAAAAATATTCCAACAAGAACTAAAAAACCAACTAAAGTATAATTTACCTTATTATTCATAACTTTCTCCAAAAAAAGTTTGTATAAACTTACTATCTATAGATGAAATATTATCCAATGCACCTTCATATACTATCTTTTTTTCATCTATTATCGCTGCTCTATCAACGGTATCATTTATAGACCTTAAATCATGTGATACCATAACTATAGTCAAACCAAGTAACTCTCTAAGCTTTAATATTAAAGCATCGAAATCTCTAGCAGATATTGGGTCAAGTCCACTTGTTGGTTCATCTAAAAAAAGAAGTTTAGGATCCATCGCCAATGCTCTTGCAAGTCCAGCTTTTTTTTTCATACCACCACTTATCTCAGATGGAAAAAGATTTGCATCTGAGAGTTTTAATCCAACTATATCTATCTTAAACTTTACTATCTCATCTATCATCTTTTTAGATAAATCTGTATATTCAAAAAGTGGTAAAGCTATATTTTGAGCGATACTAAGTGATGAAAACAATGCACCAGCTTGAAACAAAACACCCCATTGTTGTCTTAACTTTTGAGCATTTTTATGTGTGATTTTAGTAACATCATAACCTAAAACCTCTAAACTACCAGATTGTATTTCTTGAAGCATAACCATCTCTCTAAGAAGAGTTGTTTTACCACATCCACTAGGACCTAAAAGTCCAAATATCTCACCCTTATTTATACTAAAGTTAAGACCGTTATGAACAATTTTTTCACCAAATACAGTTTTTACACCTTGTGCTTTTATAACTACACTCACTATATCCCCAAGTTTGTAAAAGCTATAGAAAAAACAGCATCACAAATTATTACAGCAAATATAGACTCAACTACACTTTTTGTAGTATTAAAACCTATACTTTGTGTATCATCTTTTACCATTAAACCTCTATATATACCGATAGAAGCTATTAAAAATGCAAAAAATGGACCTTTTATAATTCCTATATAAAAATGTTTTATATCTATCACTTCATTAAATCTACTTAAAAATAACTCTGTTGAGATAGATAAATCTATATTTGAGATTATCATACCACCAAAAATAGCCATCATATCTGATAAAAATATAAGTAAAGGCATAGCTATCATCAAAGCTATAATACGGGGTAAAACTAAAAAAGCAAAAGGGTCAAAACCCATAGTTTTCATAGCATCCAACTCTTGAGTTATTTTCATAGCACCTATTTGTGCTGTGTAAGCTGAACCACTTCTACCTGCAATAACGATAGCTGTTATAAGTGGGGATAACTCTCGAAATATAGATATACCTAACATATCAACTATAAATATATTTGCACCATAAAGTTTTAACTGATAAGCAGACTGATAAGCGACAACCAAACCTATCAAAAAACTTGTTATAGATATGATAACAAAAGCTTTTATAGCACTCTCATTTATCTCAAAAAATATCTCACGAAATCTTATACTTTTAGGAGAAATAATATACTTTAAAAATGCTACAAATACAAGTCCAAAAAATTCTATAAAAGATATAAAATCTTTATATCTTAAAACAAGATTTTTTCCAAAATCACCTAAAAAACTATTCTTTTGTTCCATATAAACATTAGAATAAGTACTGTTTTTAGTTAATTTTAATGTATCTAAAATAATTTTATTATCACAAATAATATTTAGTATTTTAGGCTTAGAGAGAAAATCTTTTTCTAATGAATTTATAAATATAGCACTTGCAGTATCTAAAAACTCTAAATTTGACATATCCAAATTCACAGTTTTTACATTTGTTAATTTAAAATCAGATATCTGTTTTTCATATTTTGAGATTAAATATAGGTCAAACTTTCCATAAAATTTTATGGAAAGTTCAGTATTTTGAAGAGTTATTTCTAAATGAGATTTAACCATTAATTACTAAAAATCTCTTTCTAATAATTTATTTACTTTTAGTATTGTTATAATTCTATCTTCTTGTTTACCAACACCCTCAATCATAGTATCATCACCGATTAATGTATCAGGTGCTGGACCAATATTTTCTCTTTTAATTCTTATAGCCATAGTAAGTCTATCTATGATGAAACCTGCTATATCATCACCATTTTTCATAACGATAAAACGAGTATTTTCATCATGTTTTTGTTCTCTTAGACCAAATTTTAAACGAAGGTCAATTAAAGGTATAACTGAACCCCTCATATTAAATACACCCTTAACATAAGCAGGTACTTGAGGAACTCTAGTCCAAGTAAAAGGCTTTATAATCTCTTGAATAGATAAAATAGGCACAGCATATTCTTCTTCACCGATAATAAATCCAACTAACTGAACTATATCATCACTATGATCATTTAGTTCTTCATCCTGTTGTGCAGCTTGTTTCTCAATAACTTGTTTTAACTTATCACTCATTACTTACTCCCCTGCTTTAAAATTTAAAATTAATATTTCTAGATACAACACTAGATAGATAATCAGCAGAATATGGCTTAGTAATATATTCAACCATACCAGACTCAACTCCACGCATACGATCAGACTTACCTGTTCTTGAAGTAACAGCAATAAGAGGTAAGTTTTTATACTTATTGTATTTTTTAATCTCTGATGCAAGAGTATATCCATCCATACGAGGCATCTCTATATCAATAAGCATTGCATCAAAATTATGAGTACCATCTTTAAGTTTTGTAAGAGCATCTTGACCATCAACAGCTTCAACCAAACTTACACCCAATTCAGACAATGCTTTAGTCATAATCATCCTATCTGTTTTAGAATCATCAACAATCATTATCGTATAATCACTTGGAGAATTTTTCTCTTTTTTAGCTCCTAAACTATCTGAATTCTCTGAAATCATAGATGTAGCTTTTACTTTTCTAGCCATCTCCATAAGTGCAACAACATCAACGATAAGTGTAACACCACCATCACCTCTTATTGTAGCACCAGCGATACCCTCTATACCTTTTAAGTACTCTCCAAGAGATTTAATAACTATCTCCTCTTGACCAACAAGGGTATCAACAAGAAGTCCTAGTTTTTGAGCTCCAACACCAAGAACAACAACATAAACATATTCACCACCCTCCATAATTCGCTCTACTTCAAAAATATCACCAATATGAACCAATGATAAAACATCATCACGAAGTCTCATAACATTTTTACCTTCAACTGTATATATCTCATCTATAGATATTCTTACAGTTTCCATAACTGATGCAAGTGGTATAGCATAAGTCTCCTCTTGAACACCAACTAAAAGTGCTTGAATAATAGCAAGAGTAAGAGGAATTTTTAGTTTTATAGTAGTTCCAACACCAACTTCACTCTCAATATCTATAATACCATTTAGTTTTTCGATATTTGTTTTTACAACATCCATACCAACACCACGACCACTAACATTTGTTACAGCAGCAGCAGTTGAAAAACCAGGCTTAAAGATAAGTGCAAAAGCATCCTTATCACTCATAGTATCAGCTTCTTTTTCTGTGATAAGACCTTTTTCTATACATCTATCTTTTAGCATATTTGCATCAAGACCTTTACCATCATCATCTATCTGAATAACGATTTGGTTACCTTCATTATAAGCTTTTAAAGATATAGTACCCATTTCTGGTTTACCAGCAGCAATCCTAACATCAGGCACTTCAATACCATGGTCACAAGAGTTTCTAATAATGTGAACAAGAGGATCACCGATCTCTTCAACAATAGATTTATCAAGTTCTGTTTCCTCTCCAGAGATTTGTAAATCAATCTTTTTGTTAAGTTCACGAGACAAATCTCTAATCATTCTAGGAAATTTGTTAAAAACCTTACCAACTGGTAACATTCTTGTTTTCATAACAGCGATTTGTAAGTCAGTTGTAACAAGAGAAACGATAGACACTACTTGATTTAACTCTTCTAAAAACTCTTCACCCTCATATCTATCTTCCATATCATCATTTATCTTGATAAGTCTGTTTTTAGCAAGAACTAATTCTCCGATAAGGTTCATAAGGTGATCAAGTCTTTTTACATCAACACGGATAGTCTGTTCAGGTGCAACTTGTTTTTTTGCAGGGGCTGCTGCTTTTGCTCCCCCTGCTGATTTAGCTGAAGCAGTTGCTTTTTTAGGTGTAGGAGTTGTTTTGGCAACAGGTGCTGGAGTTGATTCTTTTTTAGGCTCTGCTTTTGGTGCTTCATCTGGTGATGGTGGTGGAGCTGGAACATCTTCACCTGCTGCAATTCTTGCTTCCCTTTTAGCTTTATCTTCTGCTTGTCTTTGAGCTAAAAGTTTAGCTATCTCTTTTTCAACTTCATCATCACTCATATTTTCATAATCTGGTTCATCATCAGATTCACTAGAAGATTCAGTCTCTTCTTTAGGCTCTTCTTTTACTGGCTCTGGTTCTGGTTCTGGCTCTTTTACAGCTGGAGTTTCAACCTCTGTACCACTACCACCATTATCAATAGCATCAAGTCTTGCTACACAACCAGATACATCTATACCAGCATCAGAACTTGTATCACGAATAGTTTCCAATAGCTCTTTCATCAAATCTATAGATTCTAAGATAACATCCATAATCTCAGGTGTGATAACTAATTCACCATGACGAGCTTTATTTAAAATATTTTCCATATGGTGTGTCAAGTGAGTTAAAACATCCATATTTAAGAATGATGAAGCACCCTTAATTGTGTGAGCAACTCTAAATATACCATTTAAAAGCTCTAAATCCTCAGGATTTGATTCTAATTCAACTAAATCTTCATCTAACTTTTCAACGAGTTCAAAAGACTCAACTAAAAAGTCCTGCAATATCTCTTCAAATTCATCCATATTTATACTCCTATCTTAGTTTGTATGAGCACGAACAACACGTGCTACTTCATCGTAAAATTCACCACCTTGGAATTTAACTAAATAACCTTCTCCACCAGCTTCAATCCCTCTTGATTCACTAAAGTGATCACTTATAGATGAGTTAAAAACAATTGGAATATCTTTAAATCTTATATCATCTTTAGCATTTGCAGCAAAATGAAAGCCATCCATTTTAGGCATCTCAACATCAGAAATAATTATTTTTAAATGCTTAGATATATCTTCACCGTATCTACTGTAAAGTTCATCTAACTTATCCAATCCCTCTTGACCATCACCCGCTTCAATAACTTCAAAGCCCATTTTTTTAAGTGCTTCTTTTACTATCTTTCTTGCAGTTGAACTATCGTCAAGAACAAGTGCGATACCACTAAATTCATCTTTAATATGCTCTCCATCATCATTAATATCTGGTTCATAAAGACCTAAGTCCATAACAACACTCTCAAGATCAAGGATAAGCAATACACTATCACCCTCTATCTTAGTAACACCAGTTATCTTACTACTATCCATACCTGGTGCTGAACTAGCAAATGTTGATGGTTCTATATCACTCCATGAAATTCTTCTAATTCTCTTAGTATCATGAACTATAAAACCTATAAGAACATTATTAAATTCTGTAATAATCACTTTAGCATTTAAAGCAGCCTCTTCAGGTTCTTCAACACCCATCCATTTTGCTAAATTTACAACAGGGATTACAACATCACGAAGGTCAAATATACCCTCTATAAATTCTGGTGTACCTGGAAGTTCTGTAAGTACAGGAATTTTAATGATTTCACGAACTTTAGAAACATTGACACCATATATACCTTCATATATACGATCCCCCTCTTTTTTTAAAATTCTAAAATCAACAAGTTCCATTTCATTTGAACCAACTTTTAGTCCATCATCATGATGTGCCATTAACATCTCCTTTGAGATAAATCTCTTCCATTAACTCTAAATCTTCAGATGATTTTACACTAAAATATCTTTGATTGCAAGCAAAAGAAGGTAAGTTTATATATAAAAATTCATCAAACTTAACATTTTTATTCTGATGAAAATGTCCTTCTATAAAATAATCACACCTATATCTACCAACTATTCGTTTAGATATATACTCTTTAAAGCCACTAAACTTAAAACAATCATCTTTTTTATTTAGATATATATTTAACTCTTTTATAATTTTATTGTCTAAAAGATTATTTATAATATTTAAACAGTAAAGTACTGTTTTATCCCTAATAATAGCAGTATAAAGCTTATAAGAAAAAGAAGAATGAATATCCCCATGAGCTATAAAAACTTTTTTAGAGTTATAGTTACACTCTAATGGTTGCTTTGAAATAGATATAATCTTAATCTTTGGAAAAATATTTGTAAGATTAAAATCATGATTTCCCTCTAAGTATATTATATCAATATCATTAGAAATATCATTTAGTAAATCTACCATATCTTTGTTTGTATCCTGTGTAGAATCTACACCACCAAACAAAGCATCAAATATATCTCCAAAAAGTATAAGTTGAGTTGGATTTAGTTTTTTAGACTTTATATCTTGTAAAAAATCAAACAGTTCTAATCTAAAATCTGAATAGTGTGCATCTCCTATAAGAAATGCACCACTTTTGATACTAAGGGACATAAGCTATATTTGGTATCCCTGCATCTTCACTAAGAGACATCATAAGATTTGCATTTACAATAGCTTGTGAAGATGCTCCTCTCATAAGATTGTCAATAGCTGAAGATATAAAAAGCATATTGCCTTTTTGTTTAACATAAATATCACAAAAGTTAGTTCCAGCTACATTTTTCATATCTACTGGTTTTTTACTAACTCTTACATATATATCATTTTTATAATAATCACTCAACACTTCATAAGCATCAAAATCAGCACTAACTTGTATATATATAGAAGATATCATACCTCTAGTCAAAGGTATAAGATGGGGAACAAAGTTTACCTCATCAAAATCAACTCCTAACTTTTGAGCTATCTCAGGTGCATGTCTATGCATCAATGGATTGTAAGCGAAAAGATTATCATTTACATTTACAAAGTGTGTTACATCACTCAACTTTTTACCTGCACCACTTACACCTGTCTTTGCATCTATGATGATAGGTGTATTTGCAACTCTTTTATTCATAAAAGGTAATAGACCTAATATAGCAGAGGTTGGAAAACATCCAGGATTTGCTACAAGAGAAGCTTCTTTTAGTTGTTCACGATTTAACTCTGGTAATCCATAAACAACATTATTTAAGTTATCTATATCTGTATGTGTTGTATAAAACTCTTCATATATATCCAATGGTAATCTATAATCAGCAGATAGATCAACAATTTTTACACCAAACTCCATAAGTGGTTTTACAAATGCCATAGCTGTTTTATGTGGAAGTGCTAAAAATACAAGTTCACACTCATCTGCTATATCTTTAGCATCTGCTTTTTTAACCTCTTTTTCATAAACACCTAACAAAGATGGATGCAACTCACTTGTAGTTGTTTCCCCCTCAGAGTTAGCTATATAAGTTAGCTCAAAATTTGGATGGTTTATAAGAATTTTTAAAAGTTCTAAGCCTGTATATCCACTAGCTCCAACTATACCTACTTTTATACTTTTCATAACTTATTTACACTCAAACACAATATCTTGGTATTTTACTTCTTCTATCTCGAACTCTTTTTCTCCACCTGGTAATCTCATCTTACACTCATCACCCTCCTCTTTTCCAAGAAGTTGTTTAGCTAAAGGTGAATGAAAAGAGATAAGACCTATATCTGGATTTGATTCACAACCACCAACTATAGTATAAGTAACCTCTTCATCAGTATCCAAATCAGTTAAAACAACAGTTGAACCAAAACTAACTTTTGAGTGTTCAAGCTCAGTTGGGTCAACGATCTTTGAACAAGCTATAAGCTCTTGAAGTTCAGTCAAACGGTTATCTATGTTTTTTTGCATCTCTTTTGCTGCATGGTATTCTGCATTTTCTTTTAAGTCACCATGTTCTAATGCTTCTTCTATATCTTTTACAGTTTGAGGTCTTTTAACCTCTTTTAGTTCTTTTACTTCTGCTTGTAGTTTTTCATAACCAAACAGTGTCATTGGTTCTATTCTTTGCATTATATTTCCTTTTTATTATTTTAATTATTTGGCAGTTATAAACTGGTCATTTAGTTTTGATATAGTTAGTTTAGAATGTTTTACCAAATCATCTAACACTTTTAAATTCTTTTTATTCCAGCTTTTTAACTTATGTAAAAATAAAGGTTTTAACCATTTTGTACTTATCTTTATAGCACGAACTAGACCCTCATCATCACTATAGTTTTTCATAACTTTTTTAGCCATAATCTTTCTTAGTACAAAGTGTATATAAACTAAAACAGAAGCTACTAAAAGTCCAACTCCACCCATAACAACTATATCTGATGGTATAAGGTTATAAGTAAACTGTGCATATCCCAATGAAGCAAGAGTTATAACTAAAACAACTATATCAGATACTATAACCTTTTTACTCCAACTATCAAGTGCTTCACGAAGTTTAGGAAACTTTTTATTTTTATACTCTTTTGCTATATCACTTAACATAGAAGCAATTCTGTAAGATCTCTCTATACTTACCTCATCAATACGGTTTAAAATCTTTTCTAAGTGCGCATCTTTTTTCTGTTTTAATCTTTGATGTACGGCTTCATCTGCAAAAACATCAGCTGATTCTTCATTATAGATAGTATAAAAACTACCAGTTATAAGACCCTTTTGAGCCAATGAGCGTTGCCATGAACTTATAACATCCTCAAGATTATCCTCTTTTGCTGTTGTATCTATCTGATTTAATATATACAAAACTTTATCTGCATCAGTATGTTTCATAGTTGTATTTACAAGATGCTCAAGTGTATCTCTCATAGCACCAGGTTCTGGATGTCTTGCATCAAAAAAGATTAAAACTAAATCAGATATATCTATGATATGTTTTGTCATCCTAAGGATAGTATCTCTTTGAGAATCAGCATCAAAACCCGGAGAATCTATAAGAACTTTACCACGAGTTGTATCAGAATTTACAGTTTTTAACTGCATATACATATTTATCCTGTCACCCTCGCCCAACTCTATCTTATCTACCTCATCACTGATACCATAAAATGGAAACCTAGGGTCTGCATTTAGTGCTATACCAGGTAGAGTTGTTACTTTTTCATTGTGTCCATAGCAAACAGCTGTAAATTTATCATCAACTGCCTGATTTCCACTATCTTGAACTTTTGCACCTATATAGTTGTTTATAAAAGTTGATTTACCAGCTGAAAATGTCCCTAACATAGAGATTATAGGCCACCAAGAGATATTTCCTGTATAACTATCATCCTCTTGTAAAAAACCTGTTTTATAACCTATATCATCAAGAGTTTCGTATTTTTGAAGAATATCCAAAAGTATAGGACTCTCTTGTGCTAAATGTTTTTTCAAACTTTCATATCTGTCTTTTGTCGTCATCACTAACCTTCTTTTTGTAAAGTAGATAGATTAAATTTTATAACCTCATCTTTACATATTATTGTAATTATACATTCACTTTTATTAATCTCTCTTGCATCTTTAATATCTCTTAATAAAATTATCTTATCTTGAGTAACTTCATCATAAGCATACAAAACACCATCTTCTACGATAAACTCTCGTCCACCACCACAGCCATCACCTACGATACCCATACAAGAGATTTTAGAACCATCCATCATCTAAACAATCCTCTTTTGCTTCTTCTTTAATCTTTTGTAATTTATCTTTATCTAAAGATTTTAACTCTTCAAAACTATACTCTTTGAACAAACCACCATCTATACATCTACATAAAGTAACATTATCCTCTTTTTCACAAGATTTTAAAACTTCCTCTTTTTGAGTTTCACTCCATTTAAAGTAACTTATATACATAGGATAAAGTGTCCATATAGCAAAACCTATAGTTAAAACTATATTTACCAAGTATTCTTTTTTCTTACTTTGTAAATACTGTTTTGCATCATAAACGATAAATATTAAAAAAAATACCTCTAATGTTATAGTAAACCAATCTTCATCCATAAAATCAAACATCTATTTCCTTTTAAAATTTCAAAATTATACCTTAACTAAGAGAAAAAACTAATATAATTTTTGCTATCATTTGGAATAAAAACTAAGATTGGTACAGGTATGGCAGAAGAAGAGAATTTAGAAGAAGAGATAGTTATAATAGAAGATGATGAACTACCAAAGCTAGAAGATAAAGAGTCTAATTCAAATGAATCTAATGATGAAGATGAAGATGAAGATGAAGAAAAGAAAAAACAAAAAAAATTAATTTTAATCTCTGGTATTGTTATAATTGTAGTTTTAGTCATTGCTATAGTAACGGTTGTTCTTATAAAAAATTCAGAAGATGATACTAAACCAATACCTATGGATGCAATCGAAAAAAAACTTGATAAAAAAACATTACCAAAAATCCAACCAAGTAAACTTGAAAATCTAATTGCAAAAGCAAATTATCTATATTCAACGGGTTCAAAACAAAAAGCATTAAAACTATACGAAAGAATTGCTATGTATAGTGAAGCTATATCGCTTTATAATCTAGGTGTATCACAATTAAAAAACAAACAATATGAAACAGCACTAAATACATTTTCCAAAGCCATACAAAATGATGAAAAAAGATGTGTAAGTGCTATAAATGCAGCTGTTTGTGCTTTATATATTGGTGATAAAGAAAGCTTTAGATACAACATAGATTTAGCTTATGCTTATCTACCTCAAGAGATAGACTCACCTCTTTACTCTTACTACTATACTCTTATAAACTATTATAACAAAGACTATTATGAAGCTTTAAGTGCTTTAAAAAATCCAACAAGTGACTACTATAATGAACAGCAAAAACACTTAAATGCAAAAATAAATGCTCTTTATGATAATAACTATGCCGCAATAGAGAGTATGGAAAAGAACCTAAACACAAAAGATTACTTTAGTATAGCTCTATTATATGCAAGAATTGGAGATATTACACTTGCTATATCAAATCTTGAAAATGCTATTTCACACAATATAGAACCACTAAAAGCACAATTAGCTCTAGGTTTATTAAAACTAAAAGCTGGGCGAATACAATCAGGTGCAGATGATATAAACAAAGTAACTCTTAAATATGAAGATGAAGTTTATAAACCATACCCAATAAAAGTATCTCTTAAAAAATCTCTTTTTGATCCTGTATCAGCACAAGAATTATATAGAGGTAAGATACAAAACTCAAGATCGATAAACTATCAAAAACTATTTTACTTCTCACCATATAAAGTATTTAATGCAAACAAAAATATAAGCTACATAAGAAAAGGTACTGCAAATGTTTACATAGATAATATAGCCTCAGCACAAGATTATCTGAAAAAAAGTGCTTCCTCTTCAAAAGTAAATAAAGGGATTGCTAAAGCTATAAACAAAGCCTTAAAATTTAGAATAAGAGAAGCAAACAAAGAACTCCTAAAGTTAGTAAAAATATATCCAAAACACTCCATATTACAATATAATCTAGCCCTTACTTATGCCCAAATGGGAAATATGATAGAAGCCAATAAACATTTTTTATACTCATACCATCTTGATGCAAAAAATTATCTATCTGGAATATATGCTGTTATGACTAGTCAACTTATAAATAAAGACTACACAAAATTAAAAGCTATTTTAAAAGACAACTTATCATTAGAAGATGAAAGTGAAGAACTTGATTTTTATCACACACTTTTAAGACTAAGTTCTGATAATATTTTATCTGCTATACAATGGTTAAACAATACATATAAACCAAGACCAATATATCTAGCTATGAGTACTATTTTATCAATAGAACTAAATAAATTTGATTATGCTAAAAAAGCTTCTAAAGAACTAGTCTCATTACTTCCAAATGATATACTTCCACATTTAATGTATATAGACGCACATTTTGATAACTATGACAAAGCTACTTATGCAAAAAAAGTTATAAGCTACCTTAAAAAACAAAAATTTCATTTTAATGATTTTTATTATGGAGCTTATGTAACTAGATATCTTTATATACAAGAAAACCTTATAACTGGTCAACTTTACTTTCTATCCCAACAACTAAAAGATGTCCTTCAAAGCAGTACAGGAAATAGAGAAGATATCATAAATGCTCTTGCTCTAACATCTCTATATGATGGCTCAGCTGAAGAAGCATATACACTATATAATCAACTTATAGATGATTTAAAAGTAAGAGATGCATATACTCTTTTTATGGGTGCAGTAGCTTCTATATCTGCTAAACATCCTGCCAATGCTATAGCTTTATTAGAATTATCAAAAATGAAGAATCCAGATTTTTACGAGAGTAGATATGCTTTAGGTTTATTATATCTTGAAGTGGAAAAAAATAAAAATGCAGTTATAGAGTTTTCAAAAATCCATAAAAATGGCTTTAAATCTGAATACTTTAACTTTGATATAAACTTGGGAAAATTGTTATTTGAAAAGGAACATAAAGAACTAAGATTAGAGTAAGATTTTATATCTTACTCTTTAGTCTCATCTGACATTTTAGCATCAGCTTTTAACTCTTCCTGTTTTGTGCGATAAAAAAATCAAATTTATAAAACCCCTTATTTATGGGCTTTATAAGGTATAAAAAAGTATCTTTGTGTGCCTCAAGATAAAATTGGTTACAATTTTGTATGTCATTAAAGGTTAGAAAAAAGAAAAATAAGAGTGGTAGTACGAGTATTCATATAGTTGATAGAACTAACAGAGGATATAAAGTAGTAGAGAGTCTTGGTAGTAGTAAAAATAAAGATAAAATAGAAGCTTTATACCAACAAGCACTTAATCGTATTGATGAATTAGAAAATAATTTACTATTTATTTCAAAAAACAATGATAGAAAGAATCAACTAATAGATATTTTATCTCAAGTAACAACAGATAATTTTATACCAATAGGCGATGAACTAATATTCTACATCATCATAATGAAGTAAGATATAAATATATCTTATTTGATAAATGGTTTTCAAGCATTGAGAACTTGGTATTTATTGAAGAAGAACTCAAAAAGAAGTTTGTTTATCCAATAAAAAGTAATCGAAAAATAGCACTTACTTCAGAAGAAAAAAATAAAGGAAAATATGTTAATATCTCAACCATAGATATAAAGGGTAGTAGTCCAAAGTTGAAACCTCACAAAGAAATCATATACATTTAGCTGTCTGTGGTTTTATCAAGCTAGAAAAACTTCGATTAAACTATAAAATAAATCACTTTGCTATTAAGGAAAAGATATATATTGAGGCTTTAAAAGTCGCCTATCAAAAAGTTGAAGAATTAC
>Ga0256837_1001696_pt1 | contig 14763 bp, 23 predicted proteins | sample 4562384metaG_FD_185976 | JGI IMG/M metagenome (GOLD analysis project Ga0256837, IMG submission 185976) | Hydrothermal vent microbial communities from Guaymas Basin, Mexico - 4561-384 | ecosystem: Environmental > Aquatic > Marine > Hydrothermal vents | place: Mexico: Guaymas Basin | collected... | reverse complement strand
TTCTTTCCATTCTTTAGAACTTCTTGTCCTTGATATTTTGTTAGATGTTTTTTCTTTATATTCTTCATCTAACCAAAGGAGGGAATGCTTATTGCCTCTTTCCTCCATCTTTTTTTGAAACTCTTCATGAGATATTAAATCTTTTTCCTCTATCTTACCTAGTTTCATATCTTTATTGTGCATAGCACAAAAAGCACTAAGTTGTCCGTAGTCATTTATTGCTTCAGTAAGTAACCAGTGAGCGTAGTAATGATCTGAATGCAATAAATGAGCACCATTCCAAGGATTTTCTTTAAGGTTTTTGTATTCAGGAAATAATGCTTGCGGTAGAACATGATGATAAGAAGTTTTACTTTTTATTTTTACTTTTTTATTATTAATACAATATTCTATATACTGTTTTAGTTTTTCTTGTGACTTAATTCTTGTGTCAGAATTAAGAAACTTTTGTAATATTTTATTCATTTTAGTTATCCTCTATTTTATTAGATAACTTGAATTTCCGAAGTTCTTGTTATCTTCTATATATTTATATATACTGTATCCCAAGAACTTCGGAAACCTAAAATACAGTATATATAAACATATAAAGTATTTATATACTCTATTATCAAACCATCCTACCAGCCCCTATCTTCCATATCTTGATTATATGCTTCCATAGCATCCATACCAAATGAAGAATCATTATCCCAGACTCCTTCAGTAAATGGTAATTCATTTCCATGTGGATTATCATTAAAGCTTAAATCAAGAAAATCAACTGTTTCTTCTTCTTCCTTTTCTCTTTCTTTTTGTTTTTGGTCAATTAAGTTAGCAAAACCCTTAAAATCTTCCCAGTTTTTTACATCTAAGAAGGGAGCAAACACTAGCATCAAAGACATAACTAAATCATCTTTGAACCCTTCTTCGGCACTATAAGTGCCATTAGATTTCTGTATAAAATTGAATAATTCGTCAAGTGTTTGCTTATCTCTAATAATTAACATATCTTCTTCGATAAATTTCTTAAGGAATGAACACATAAGTTTTTTTGTTCTAGTTGTGGTCCTTATACCCTTCAAGTTCCTTTTAAATTTTCCTGCTTTTGTTCTTTCTATAAAAACTTCACCTTCATATTCATATTGATCAACGACAAGATTAATTAGGGTGGCTTCTGTGTTATTTTCTTGCACCAAATAGGCATTATTGTAATATGTGCCTAAATCAAAAATCCTACTTGGTATAACGACAAAAGATTCATCTAGTTTAGCTGTTGCTACCTGCTTAAATGGTAATTTTGTTACATCAATAACATGAAGGCCTATACTATCTATCCCATCTTGTTTGGGATCGGCTGTTAGGATGTAATGATGACCAGGAATAGGCTCCTCATATATTTTGAGTCCATTAAATAAAGAGTTAAAAATTATATCATCATCCTTTACATAATTAATATTTTTTAACTTCTCGCCTGATATCAGGGTATGAGAAGAACCCAAAAATTTGTTGCCAAAGTTTTGATTGAAATGAGTAAGTCCATTTTTAGCTACCTGCTCAGCCTTGAACTCGTCAGATGTTTTAATTCTCCCATCTTTATGATGTCGCGGCACCTCCTGCCATGAGGCTTCACATAGATTATATCCATTTTCGCCTTGTCTCATTATAATTTCATAAGTACCATCTTCTCTTTTTATAATCTCATGGATTTTTTTGCTTTTAATTTTCATATATTAACCCCATTTGCTTTTGCTTCATCAGTCCATTTATATTTATTTGCACATTTTAAAGAACAGTATTTATTGTATCCTTCTTGAAAATTTCTAAATTTTCTTATTTTTGAACACTGACACTTAGGTTGTTCAGTTATATCATTTAATATACAATACAATTCTTCAGGCGTCTTGTTAAAGATTTTTTTATAGTTATTTTTTAAGGTACCATTCTTTGTAAGATTTTCCTTTATAAACTCTTTAGTTATCTTTTTCATGACTTATTCCTTTCATAATACTCTTTTACTGAGATTTCAGTGCCATCATCTTGAACTATTATGTCATCTTCTTTTGCTATTTCTTTGGCTTTTTTGGATGCCCCAGTTACCATGTGATACCATGCATTTAACCCATTTGCTGTTGAACTGAAGATAGCCTGCGAATCCTGAATTGCTGCCATTGCCGGCATTACTGAGTCTAAGAACTCTTCAAACAGTGAATTTCTGATGAATGCACAATTTGAATTTTCTATACCATTTCCTGTATAGTGATTACCATTGTGCACATTTATAATATCATAATAGTCATCTTCAATAATTATTTTTTCAATATTTTTAATTTTTGCTTTTTTATTTTTATATAGAAGATAATTACCTTTTTTTAATTTTTTGGCTTCAATAAATTCATCATCCACAAAAAATTTATGTGTATTTGTTACTTGAATGTATTCATCATTCTCTAAAGTTATTTTTAGATTATTATTGGATTGTATTTTTTTAATACCATCGAAATCTTCAAAACCATTGGATGTTTTTATTTTTATATTATTTTTATTTTTTGTCATGGTATTCCTTTGGGTTTATGGTTTCTATGCACCAACCTATATATCGCAATTGATTATTATTTTTCATATATTTATATGAAAATGTACCTTTATCGGGTGAAAATATTTTTTTATCTCTAATAATTTTTTTTGTTGGGAAATTTTGATAATTCTTATTAAGATATTCTCTTAGTTTATTAATAGTTATAAATTCTCCTAAAATATTATCATTTGAATCATACAATTTAACGATTTTGGTCATACCATTTTTGAGACCTATGGTCGATATTTTGGTTTTTTTAATTTTTTTGCCTTGATTTATGCCCACATATATATCATTGGAATAAAATTCTTCTTTTGTAATTATAACATTTTCATTTGTTATAGTATTTCGAGCAGAAACCATACCTTTTGTATGAGCACCATAATTGCTTGATTTTGTGTATTTTCTTCTGCCTATATTTTTATCATTAAATAAACATTTGTTGCCATTTATATCTGTTTTTATAAAATTTTTTATATCAGTTTTTTTGAGTTCTTGTTTTTCAATTTGTATTATATCACCATCCCTAAAAACAAGAATCTTTCCCTTAATCAATATAATATCATTTTTATCAATATCCTTAGGCAATTTTCTTATTTTTTGCAAAGTTACTTTATTAAATACTTTTATCAAAGTATTTGTTTTATAATGTTTTGAAGATTCAAATTCATCAGCATCAATAGTTATTAACTTAAATGACTTATCGTAAACATCTAAAGCTTTTTTAATATGTATATTATTATCAAACTTTGTTTGTTTGATATATTTTTTTTCTAGTGTTTTTCTGTCATACACAACACAAAATTCATCGCGAGTGATTTTTTCATCTTTGTGTATATCTCTTATATATTTGTATTCCCCATTATCTGTAAAAACTTTTGAATTCATGTGCACATAATTTTTGGGTATATTATCATTAACATCAAATATTTTGCCTTGTAGTGTATTTATGTCTATCATATATTTTTTATTTTTGGTGTGAATATGATGCTTAGATGGATCATAATCAAAAGTATTTATTCTTATTCTTTTTCCTGATATATCGGTTACTGTAATTTTATTTGTGCTATGTGTATAATATTTATCTTTATTGTTGCTATATTCTTCAGATGTTATTCTTATTGTTTTATTTGTATTTTTATCAATAGCCATTACTTTATTCTTATTAATATCACTCATATATTGTAAGGCCTCTTCCATTATTATCTGATACTCACTTGAATGTTCTAATATTTTATCAAAATTTCTTAATTTTGTTTCTTGATTGTTCATTGCATAAAAAGCATAACTCATTTCTTTTGATTTAATCGCTTTTGCTAATAAATAATGTGCAATATAATGATCTTCATGTCTTAATATACTTTTATTCCATTTATGTGTTGCAAAATCTTTATATTCCGGAAAATCACTCTTAGGTAATATATGGTGTTCTGCTGTTTTGTACTTAACTCTCTTTGTGTTATTGCACATACAAAAGGTAATGTATTCCTGTAGAGCATCGTGTTTTTTTATTTCATATTTTTCTTCAAATTTTTTCTCTAGTTCTATCATTGTAGAATCTCCTTTTTAAGCTATTTATATTTTCATTTTGAGCTTCTTCTAATAAAAAATTAAACAATTTTGATAAAGGTATATCCAATTCATCAATAAATTCTTTATTTGCTTTTGTTATCAGTATATTTTTGATTTTTATCATATTTTTTCCATCATTTTATATAATTCTTGCACAGTAATAGTTTCCTCAATATTATTTTCATTTATAATTGTGACAAGGGTATCCTTATAAACGCACTCGTCAACATATAAAATAGAAAGAGAAAAGCCCCTGAATGCATCTGAGTTACTAGCGGCTATCATGATCTTATTCCCGTTATCAAATTCCACTGATTGCTTGTTCCACGACATTAATCCTGGCTGCAACCATATAGGCAATTCGATATAGATTTTTTTGATTTTATCGAGAACCTCTTGAGCCAAAGAAACAACATTTGCTGCAATGCCAATATTAATATTCTGTCTTGTAAGTGCACAATGTAAAAGGTACATGGCTATCGTAACAGTTTTACCACTATTATGACTTAATATATCATTGCTAAAATATAACTCATCTGTACTATCTATACCTATATCATACATATTCATTTCCATATTATGATCTATTACTTTTATAACTTTTGAAAGGCCTTTTTTGGTTATAATATTTTTATTTAGAGAATCCTCTAAACTTATCTCATTATAGTTCTCATCTATAATAATATGTTTATTTGACCCTTTTAATGATAATCCATTTTCTAGTATAATTTCATATAGAGGTAATTTTTTTGTTTTATGCAAATAATTTATTTTTACTTTTCCTTTAGTATTATAAACTAATTCGTTTTTGTCAAGTATTTCAATCGTATCTATAAATAAATCATCTTTTATAAAAGTGCTTCTATGAGAGTACCTATTGTATAAATCTTTTATTGTTTCGTTATTTCTTTTATTAATAATAGTATCTTCATGTATACACTGCCTTGGAAAAAAAGCAAGAACATCGTCACCCTGAACAAGCTCTTTTTCCAATCTTACCTGATATTCTCTTGGTTCAGGACGACCTATTCCGCTTTTTGTTAAAATTCTGCAATAGTTTCTTCTAAAATAAAAATAATCATTATGACAAGCCAATATTTCTTGCTGTTGTCTTTGATTAAGGTTTAATTTTGTATAGGGTTTTTTGAGTTGTCGGATGCCATTAAATGAAATTCGTTCTCCAAAGGCATCAAGATAATAACCTTCCTGATTTTTTTCTGTATCAATCTGCTCTAAAAATTTATCTTTTAATTCATCTGATAATTCTTTACCATTGTTTTGTTCTCTTAGTTCATCAAATATCCCTTTGACTTTGCTCATATTATTTCCTTTTTTGTTTTACCAAGTCTTTTCTTCTTTTTTGACCTCAGGTTCTTCTTTAACTTCAGCAGCTTTTCTTATACAATCTTCACCGGCGTGAATATTTTTAATAGCCTCTAAAAGAGGATTAAGTTGTTTATTGTCTAAATCCTGAAATTGTCTACCAAATTCAATCATGGCATTTATATTTTTTATGGCTTCAACACTATTTTTTTCAAAAGACTTTATATCTTTTGGCTCTTGCTTTGGCTCATTTTTTTCTTCTTTTTCTGCTTCATTTACAGCAAATTCTTTAAATGTTTTCATATTTAACCTCTTTATTTTTATAGCATATATTCTATTGCTAGTCCTTCGACTATCATTTGTTCATTTAGAGATAATTCTTCATTATCTAAATACACTCTTGCCAGTAAACGTCCGTATTTACCACTTTTGTCTTTGAATGTTCTAACTATTACAGTTCCGCCATTATCTATATGATTATAAATCTTATTTCTTAACCAATCTCTTGAAACAGCGCCGTTTACTTTATCGTCACCACGCATCTCCGGAGCATTTATCCCGTATAATCTTAGTGTTTGTTTTGATGTTATTGAGAATCCCAGATCAAGGATTACCTTCATGGTATCCCCGTCATAAATACTCACAATATCTAATACTTTATATTCGTACATTACACATCCTTTTTAAAGTTTCTAAAAACTTTTGAAGCACATGTTTGACACAATCTATGTTTAATTAATCCTAAAGTTACTATATATCCTATCCATCCAGATATAGAAACTGGCTTAAATTTATGTACAGCTACCTCAGTATTTTCTGAACCACAAAAATTGCATTTTTTCATAGTCATTCTCTCTATTTTTCAAATCTAATAAAGATTTGTAATTTATCTTTATTATAATCAGTTTTCCAAATACTATTATGAGCAACAAAAGAAACCATTTTTCGGCTTGCTTTGTCATAGTCTTTATATTCATCAAAAGTATAAATTCTATCCCAATCTTTATCTTCAGAAACTTTAGAACCTTTCATATTACTATCAAGTCCTTTCCATTCAATCTCTTTTAGTTCGTTCACAAATTCACTAAATTTTATCATAGTTATTCTCCATTTATTATTATTTATAAATAATAATAAATGCCATACCCTCACGCCAGACTATATAGTATATAACAGAATTAAGTCCGTCAACTTACTCTTATAAATTTAATTTTATAGGATAAACATATGAAACATAAAATATTACAAGAGTTCTTAAACTCAGATTCAAAAAGAGTTTTGGAAAATGAATTAGAACATTATTTTAATATAGGGTGGTTAAAAGGAATGAAAAGAGAATATTGTAAAAATAAGAAAAATTAATCTCTTATTTTTACAAGTTCTACGTGAGGAAGATCATCAAAATTTTGATCGGCAAAAATATCATCAGAATCCCAATCTCCACCCCATCTAATATTATGAGAAATCTTACCTTCCTGAAGCAATTTTGCTGTTATACCTTTAACAATACCTGCCAAAAAATAAAATCTTGCCTTATCTTTTTGTTTCCCAGAAAATGCGTTTACTCCTTTTTTGAATGGCATGATATCGATTGCATGCGATAATCCATCACCGTGGTCTTGATGCTTGCTAAGCTTATGCACGCCATCTAATTGACTCCTTCCAGTTTCAAAATATTCTCTCTGCTTTTCCGTCGTTCTCAGTCCTTCAAGGACACTAAAATCATAAATCTTGATTACCTCTTCCATAATTCTTATCAAATCTGGATGACATGTATCAAGTCTTTGTCTGCTTCTTTTTCCAAAATTATACATTTTTATTCTCCTTATATTATGGAGTAATTTATATACTCCAATAATATTTATTAATCCAATACACCACCGTTTTTGATGTAATTAGAATATGCTTCCATCTCTCCAAAAATTCTACCGGCCAATGCTATTGTATAATCTATAGCACCAGAGGAAATCATAAATTTCTTCATAGTATTCATCGAATTAGGAGTTTTACCATAATCAGAAAAATCAAATCTTTTTACAGCATAACCATCTGAAGTGTTTCCTATAAGTCCATGTATATATACACCTTTTGAATCTATCTCGATAGCCCATCCAGTTCTACTATTTTTATCCATTCCACTTAAGAATTTTTGATATAATTTATCTTTACTAAATTTATCAAAACTAATTAGTATGCTATCATTTAATTCAAAATCAGGTTCACCATATAACTCAGGGAAAATCTCTTTAAGGATTTTTGTTGCTTTAGGTCTAATCTTCTGTCCTGCTTTTTCAAATTTAGCAATCTCATCTTCAATTTTACCTTTATTTTTTGATGTATTATCCCCTCTATAAAAAGAAATTTCTTTTTGAGCAGAATTTTTTAGGATAAAAACAGGTCTATTGTTCGTGTTTCTTATGATTGTTTCAAATTTTGAAGTGAAAACAGGTTCATTCCTTTTATTATTAGGGAAAACGGCATAAGGCATTTCTAAATTAGGCATAATTTTTCTGAATAATGAAATTCCTTTTTTGAGTGTAACCATTTCAGAGGTTAAGTAATTTCCATTATCATCAAACACTACAAGTTCAATGCCATTAGCACCAACCCTTGTGGCAATCTGAATGTCCATGCCTTTAACATCAAATAATGTACTTCCTTTGCTGTATGTTCCTTCGCAACCGGCACTACTGTCAAAAAAATTAATTTCTCCGCCAATATCATTTTTTATAGTATAGCCGGTTTTTTCAAAATCTGAAGCAGATAATTTGATTATTTTATTTAAGTATTTTGTACTTTCACTTATAAGATCGAAATATTTCATTTTCATTCTCCTATTTCACATCTGGCATATTATAAGAAAGATTATCTGCAACTTTAAGCATTCTTTTTTGTCTGTCTCCGCCAAGAACTGTGCTAATGCTGTCTTTTACTTTTTTCATAGCATCATAAAAGTTTTTAAGTTTATCTTTTGCAGTTTCTGCGGCGCCTTTGAGGTTAGCCATTAAGTCCCAACCCGTTACAGCATCAATAAAATGTATTGGACCAGTCACTACATGTAGTGTTGCCATGTCAAGTTTTAGTAAAAAGTCAAGTAATTTTTCTTTTTTGAATGAAGCAGCAATTCCTTTAACCTTTTTCTCATCTCCTTGTATTGCAGCCATTATTAATTGACCAGCGCCCTTACTAAATTGTAAAATATAATCGATAATCCCATCACCTTTGTGTAGTTTCATACCAACTTTTGCTAACCAGTCATGAATTCCTTCGACTATCATTTCTTCCTGAGCCTCTGTAAGGTTTTCCATATCATAAGATTCATTAATCATCTCATCATTTTCTGCCATGTACACAAGCAAAGCAATTCTATCTTCCAAGTCCTCAGTTAGTTTTTTGCTTTTTAGACTCTCATTAAATTCTTTAAATTTTATCATTTTTTATTAACCTCTTTATGTTTCTGTTATTTATTCTTTTGGTTCTGATGAATCCTCAGGCTTTTTGTCTTCAGTATCTTCAGTGTCTTCGGTGTCTTCATCCTCTTTAGGTTCCTCTTCCCCTTCAGTATCTTCAGTATCTTCATCCTCTTTAGGTTCCTCTTCCTCTTCCTCTTCGGTGTCTTCATCATTGTAGTTAACATCATTTTTAACCTTAGATATAAAATCTTGGACTTTTAGAGTAAGATTATCTAAATCGTCTTGAAACTCAATTATATTTTTGCGATATTCGTTATCGGGTCTCATTATACCCAAAACAGGAAGAAATGATACTCCCACCAAGCCCGCTTGTATTTCTCTAAGCTGTTGTAAAGCCTCAAATCTTATGTCCCTTTCTTGCAAAAAATCTTCATTTAATGGAATATTCATTTACACTCTCCTTATACTCTTTAAGATTATTTATAAAGTTTTCTTTGAACATCTCACTATATCCTGACTTTATCTGCACTTCACCCTTTTTATCCTTAAGTTCGAAGGTATTTTTGCTTTTATTTTGTTTTCGATGATATACAACACAAAATTAAGCTCGATTAAGATATAATAAAAATAAAAAGGAATTATATGATACAGTTTATGGTAATTACAATTTTTCTATTTATCATTGGTGCCCTGTTTATATTAACAGGCAAGAGTTATGATAAAATTGAAAAGAATAAATCAAAAGAATTCAAGAAGAAAACTTATATTTAGTCCAGATTTAAGCAGGCTTTAATATTCATTAGGTTATAATTATATAACAAAATAAGAAGGAAAGAATATGTCAAAGAAACAAGGAAACGCAGTAGAAATCGTAGAAGTAGAAATGGTATCAGGCTCCAAGGGATCATTAGGACCTCAAAATTCAGTCCAAGAACTAGAAATCGAATTTAATGCTTTTATTAAAGATATGGAAGTTGCTAATGATTCTGTTTCTGCGGGCATAAGAATGGATGAGTTAAATGAAATTGGAGATGAGGTAATCAAAGCCAAACAATATCTGACATCATTTGCCTCAGGAGAGAAAAAATCTGTGAGAGAGCAGGCATATAACCAACTTACATCACTTCCATTGATAGGAAACTGGGCGAAGGATAAGGTTCAAGAAGTTCAGGTTCAACATATGAAAGATTCTGGTGTTAAAGAAGTTCTTGAAGGAATTTTTGAAAGTTTTGAAACTAAGAAAAAAAGACTTATTGAACTAACAGTAATGGCTGAAAATATGAGAGATAATCTTATAGAGCAAGAACAAAAACTTCAAGTATATATTAAAAAAGTTGATGAAATTATTCAAAATCCTCCATCTGCAGCTGATAAAATGAGAGCATTGGATATGAGTATTATTGCGCAGTCTCAGGACCGTATCTCAAAGGAAATGATTTATAATCAAGTAAACTTCATTATTGAATTAATGGAAAACTTAATGATTAAAATTAGTAAAACCTTGCCGACCTTAAAAAATACTCTGAGTAACTCATTGAATATTGTTGGCACAATTAACAGCATTAAAGATGCGGTTGAGATGATGAATACTTTAGAGGATTTAAGTAATGAAATTACAAGAACTTCAACAAATAATATTCAGAACCTTATTGTTGATGTTACAAAGTCACTAAGTGATGGTACAGATATTGAATTCTATAAAGAATCTGCAAAAAGAAATGAAGATTTTAATAAAACATTAACACAGGCAAGAGTTAAACATATTCAGACCACAGTGAAAAATTATGAAACTCTAAAACAGATTGAAGTTGATACAAGCAATCAAATCGAGTTGAGAAGAAACACTGAAGCAAAAGCTTTAGGCTTAAAAATAGGTGTTTCTGAAGCAGCAGTCCAAGCACCAGGAGATGAATAATGAAAGCATTTTATACAAAAGAGGAATTACTGGAGTTATCTCCTGAGGAATTAGAAAAAATTGCCTCATTTGAGGGTGGTGATACTACTTATTACTATGAAGATATTCAGAAAATCATAAAAGGTGAAGATGAGCATTGTATCATCTTCAAAACAGGTGAGGAAATCTATACTCAGTCAGATGATGTAATTCAATCAATTAAAGCAAACAAAATCAGATATGACCTTATAACAAAAACACTATCTGAGGTTCAAAGAGAGCAAGAAATTAGAAATGAATTCTATAATCAAATCCAAGATGATATAGCAAAGCAAATGCAAGGAATTCATAGTCAAATAAATGTTCAGAAAAATAACTTTGAGCTAATGACTAAAGCCATTCAGAAGCAAACTAATGATGATATTACTAAATTAGGAAACACTGTATCAAGCACCTTAGAGAATTGGAATAAAAGAATTGACTCTTTGAATTCTGTTGATGTTGATAAATTCGATAAAATGATGAAACAAATGGAAACGATAGCATCTGCTTTTGAAGTATTATTAAAAGATTAAGGATAAAAAATGTTAAAATTCTTAAAGAAATTTAGTAAAGAGCAAAAAACACTAAATAAAATCAGAAAAGACTTCGATAATATTGTTCGACTTAATGATAAAAGAATAGAATTAATTATGAAGTATGATGATGAATCAGAGACACCAGAACTGACTAAAACGCAAAAAGAAATATTATTAAATAATCTTGCTATGCTAGGAAAAACTGCTGATATAGCAGGAGGCTTCAAAAATACAGATGCCGATATAGAAAATGGAATTTATTTTAATATTCAGGGAACATCTCCTAGAGTTATAGCATCGGATGTACTACTAAGTTCCTGTTCATTGGTATCAAAAGATAAAATTCACAAAACATATCTTAATAGAATGGATGAGGATATTTTTTATATTCGATACCTTGAAACTTTTAACATAGTTTCGAAATTTCTTGAGATAAAGTCTAATAAGCTAAATAGAAAAGGAAAAAACTTAATTCATAGGTTAGCTGAAGAAAAAATGAAGCAAGAGATTATAAAATTCTCTAAATTTTTTAAAGGAAATGAACAACTTATTCAAGAATTTATTTTTAGCGGTCTCGAAGGGGAAGATGACCATTGGCGTAATGTATATACTATGAAAGATAGGTTAAATCTCGCTTCAGGATTAAGACCTTATATTAATAATCCGGATATTCTGAAAATAGGAATGAAAGAAGTCATTTATATATATGCTCCTAAAAATGGTAATGTGGTTTTAAAATTGTTAAATAGGATAAATAATAAAAATAAAGATTTTATAGTAACATATCATCAAAACAAAGGAGGTAATATTAGTGACTAATAGAGCAGAGATATTCAGAAAATTTCTTGAAGAAAATGATTTTTTCATTGATTATAATGGAGAACATTATACACTTGTAAAGGAAAATAAACCAATTCACATAACAAATACAAGCGAGGAAATGTTTAACTATATATTAGGTTTTGAAATGGCCAATAAACAAAATGAGGAAACAATTCTGAATTTAACAGAACAAAATAGAATTAATATAGAGCGCTATGAAAAAATAATTGGAGAGTTTGAAAAAACGAATTAATGCAGATTTAAGATTCTTTATGATATAATTATATAAAGAAATAAAGGAAACATTATGAAAAACTTTGCTCATATTTGCATAGATGCCTCTATTACAGAAGAAGGAGTTTTGGGAGTAGGTATATTTGATATTACAAATAATCAAAGAATCGCTTTAACTTATACTACAAAGCCCTGTAGAGATGCTTATGTGGGAGAGAGTATGGCCTTAATATGTGCTATGGAATATGCTCATAAAAACGGATTTAAAAAAGTTCACTTTTTCACAGATAATAAAAGACTTGGAGATGAAGAAATTAATCCAAAATTCTTAGAGAAATTTCCTTTTGAAAGTATTCAGATAACATGGATACCCAGAGACCTAAATAAAGAGGCTGACAAAATGTCAAAAGCAGGGAGAAATCCCGCTTCTGGTCATTGGGCTGAAGCAGCGAATGAACCAAGTTACAATAATAAAAACAAAAATATTAAGAGTTTATTTTCAAAATATAATTATACACAAAAAGTTAAATTTTTATCTAAAATGGCCAAGACTAATCAAGAAAAAGAATTTATTAGAATGCTTAAGGAGGGAGTGAAAGGAGATTATGGATTTTTATACTCTCCTGAAACATCAAGATTGATAAGAATGGCAAAGACTATTTTCATGTCAGAAGAAGCGCCGCTATATGTTAGGAAACGAATGAATAAGTTCACAAAATCAAAACTTCAAAAATTAACTTTTGATCTTTTTGAAAAAGAATTTAAAAAAAGAAAAACACAAGAGGCAGCATAATGAAAGAAACAATAAAAAGAATAGAATTAGAAAATGATGTTAAGGTTATTTATGTAACATTATCAGGATCAAAACTTTATGGCACTGACAATAAAAATTCCGATACTGATTACAAATTTATCTACATTCCTTCAAAGGATTCAATCCTTTTGAAACAAGATAAAAGTGCAATCAAGGTGGGGAAAAACACCAAAGAAAAAAATACTTCAGAAGATATAGATTTTGATGGCACCAACATTTACAATTTTTTCAGTCAATTATCAAAATCCGAGACTGGTGCAATTGATATTATATTTTCTGCATTTTCGGAACACAACATTATATATAAAACGCCAGAGATGGATGTGATAAAAGAAAATTATAAAATGTTTCTGAATTCTGATATGAAATCTTTTATAGGCTATGCACTAGGACAAACGAAAAAGTTTGGTATTAAAGGTGCAAGATATGACGAATTGGATTCATTTGTAAAAGAATTGTTTGACACCATTCCCACTGAGGTTGTCAACAAATCTGACAAAATTGGTGATTTGCTTTTTGATGATATGAAAAAATTTATCAATGCTAAAGAGTACAAGTATATCAAATTTATCATGGCTCCAGGACCAAGGGGTTCAGGTACATATGATGATGTAGAATATGTATCTATATTGGGTAAGATGTTTGAGGGGAATGTTTCTGTGCAATATTTTATTGAGAGAGTTATGAAGTTATACAATCAATTTGGTAACAGGACAAAATCTACAGCACAGACAGAGTCAAAAACGGATTTTAAGTCCCTCAGTCACAGTTTGCGCATAAGTTCAGAAGTCAAAGAACTTTTGGAAACAGAGTTCATTAAATTTCCTCTCAAAAATGCAGATTACATTAGGGAGATCAAAGAAGGCAAGCATGATGTTCAGACTGTTATTGATGAGATAAGTGAAGTTCTTGATGAGGTAGATGTTCTTTTGCTAAAATCTAGTCTTCCTGAAAAACCAGATGAAGATAAGGTAAATAAATTCTTATTGAGTATTCTAAATAAAGAGTGGGATTCACAAAATGATTAAGATTGCAGAAACAGAATTTTATTCTAAGACATCAAATACATCAGATAAAGAACCCGAAAGAACTCCTATAGATGGATATGAACTACCAGAAAAAGGAGTTTTCTGCAAAGATTGTAAATTCTTTAGTGAGTCTATTTATGATTTTGATGGTTGGGAAATACCTGAATCATGTTCTCACCCAGAACATGTTTCATATACATACTCTCATACAGGCAGACACTCTCATATGGCTTGGAGCCCTCAAGATAAAAACAAAGAGTTAAAATGTGAATTATATGAGGAAAAGAAGTCTATTGCAAAGAGAGTTGCCGTTAAGCTTGGGATTATTAAGTAAATTTTAGATAAAATAATATAAATAAGGGATTATGCATTTTACTGAGATGGCTCTCTACCAACCTTGCCATCTCAGTAAAATGCATCAGAAGGTTGGTAACCTCTCTTATTAAATAAAGATAAAAGAGGACAAAAATGAAAGATAAAATAGAGAAATGCATAACTCAAAAAGGAAAACTAAACCCAAATATATTC
>Ga0256837_1001695_pt1 | contig 14765 bp, 14 predicted proteins | sample 4562384metaG_FD_185976 | JGI IMG/M metagenome (GOLD analysis project Ga0256837, IMG submission 185976) | Hydrothermal vent microbial communities from Guaymas Basin, Mexico - 4561-384 | ecosystem: Environmental > Aquatic > Marine > Hydrothermal vents | place: Mexico: Guaymas Basin | collected... | reverse complement strand
GTTGAATCTCTTTTCTGTTAAATTTTTGTAGTAAAAAATTATAACTTATTTGAAATTAGATTTCAACTTTTTTATCAATTAAAAAATTAAATTAGCTGCTTTTGTGGGAATCTGCAAGTGGCTCTAAGAAAAAAGAAATTCTATTAGATGAAGTGTCTATGCCATTTAGTGGTAAAGAGCAAAACTATACAAACTCTATACAGATTGCACCTTTATCTATTCGAACATCTGGAAATATAAATTATTTTGTTAAGTTGAAAGATATTTATACTAATGAAACTGTTATGGATTTTTTTATTCATGGTGGTAATTCCATTACAACAAAAGTTCCTCTTGGAAGCTATAAAATTGTTTATGCTAGTGGAAATAAATGGTATGGAAAAGAACATTTATTTAGTAAAAAAACTGCTTACAGTAAAACAGATGAAACTTTTAATTTTACTCAAAATTATAATGGTATTAATGGCTATACAATTACCTTATATACAGTTGCAAATGGAAATTTAACTACATCTCGTTTAAATCCATCAGATTTTTAGTTGATTCATATTCGCCACGAATAGATTTAATAATTTATTCGTGGTTTTATTTAAACTTTTTTAAAAACTCTCCAAAATAACCCTAGCCAACTTCAAAGCTTTAGCGCGATGAGACAGATCTTTTTTGACATCTTCATCAAGCTCCCCTAATGTTTTATCATATCCCTCTGGTATAAACATAGGGTCATATCCAAAACCACTATCACCTTTTGCTTCTGCATAAGCAGTTCCGTGCATCCAACCGTGAACAACTTGCTCTGTATCTTTTGTAACTATCGCTATCGCTACGGTATAGTGAGCAGGAGAACTCTTTATACCTTTTTCTTTTATATCTTCTATAAGTTTATAAAGATTGTCTTTATCACTAGCATTAGCCCCAGCATGTCTTGCACTATAAATACCTGGTTTTCCATCAAGAATATCTACACTAATCCCACTATCATCAGCAATAACAATAATATTTTCATCATCTAAAGCTTTAAAAACAGCTCTTGCTTTTATGAGTGCGTTCTCTTTAAAGGTATCTCCATCTTCAATTATCTCAAACTCTTTGATTAATTCACTGTATGCAACGACTTCATACTCACTCCATAATGCTTTTATCTCTCTTACTTTACCTTTATTAGATGTAGCTAAAACTAATTTCATTTTTAATTCCTTATAGTATATGTAAATAATATTTGATATATAATTTCGTAATTATACTCAAATTACAAAGGTTATATATGTTTAAAAAAGTTTTCCCCCTTTCGGCGATACTATCCCTTAGATTTTTAGGTCTATTCTTAGTTCTGCCTGTTATCTCTATTTTTGCACTTGATTTAGAGGGTTCTACTCCTCTTTTAGTAGGTGTTGTTGTTGGTGGTTATGCACTAACTCAAGCTATTTTTCAAGTTCCATTTGGGACTATGAGTGATAAAATAGGTCGTAAACCTACAATATTGGTTGGGCTTCTTATCTTTTTAGTTGGTTCTATTATATGTGCTTACTCAACGGATATTTATACACTTATGTTAGGGCGTTTCTTACAAGGTGCTGGAGCTATCGGTTCTGTTATTACTGCGATGATTTCTGATTTAGTTGAAGAGGAGATTCGTGGTAAAGCGATGGCTATAATGGGTGGTTCTATCGCTATGAGTTTTGCTCTTGCTATGGGTCTTGGTCCTGTTATTGGTGCTTCTTATGGTGTTGAGACACTATTTTTAATTACTGGTGCTTTAACTGTTTTAGCTATCGTAATTTTATTTACAAAAGTACCAACTCCTCCACGAATAAAACATATTTATCACGGAAAAGTAACAACTCGTGATATTTTAAAAGACTCAAACCTTTTAAATATGATAATTATAAATGCGATGCAAAAAGGTCTTATGACTATGGCATTTGTACTTATTCCTATTATTTTAACAAATGATGCATTTGCTTGGGAAAAATCTGACCTTTATATGGCATATCTTCCAGCGATGATTTTAGGTCTTATAGCTATGGGTCCTGCTGCTGTTTTTGGAGAGAAATATAACAAACCAAAAGAGATATTTTTAGTTTCAATAGTTTTCTTTATCTTTTCATTTTTAATAATGGGACTTACAAATTCTAGTATAGTTTTCATCGTTGGTGTTGCTCTATTTTTTATCGCATTTAATATGATGGAACCACTTGTTCAATCTATGATAACTAAATTTGCAAAAGTACATCAAAAGGGTACTGCGCTTGGTATCTCTAATTCTATCGCTTATTTCTCTACATTTTTAGGGGGAACATTTGCTGGTTTAATGTTAGATATTAGTGACAGAGAAACTATCGGTATTACGGTTGCTGTTATAACTACTTTATGGTTATTATGGACTTTAAGACTTACAAATCCTATCAAATATTCACACCTTTATTTACCTCAATCAGAAGTAAATATTGAAAAACTAACAGCACTCGAAAATGAACATATTGCAGAGTGGTATATTAATGAAACTGAAGATATTGTGGTTGTTAAGTTTGTTAAAGATGCTATGGAAGAGGAAGAGTTGAAAGGTAAAATTAGTATTTAAAACTCAGCTATATCTTTTTAACAACCTTAGCTATTACGGTTAATTCGTAAGAATTAATTTGTTATAATTCTTTTACAAACAAACTTATTTGAAATCTGTGAAGCGATAAAAGCTTTATTAATATTAGGAGATTAATTACCTTCTAACATTTTTTTAGGAATATATAAATTTTGCCAACCCTCCTAAGCTCTTTCTACTTCTTCTACTTCGGAATAGTAGGTATATACGTTATCTTTATTCCAAAAGTATTAATGATGCTAAACTACTCTAGTAGTGAGATAGGCATCATCTTTACCGCAGCGCCCTTAGTCCGATTTTTACTTCCTTTTATCTTTACCATAGGTTTTAAACTCACAAAAAAACTTTTTAATCTTTCTCTAGTTATTATGCTAGGAAGTGCTTTATCTTTTTATCTTTCTTTAGATAACTTCTATGCTCTTTTTATCTCAAATATAGGTTTAGGGATAGGAATGGGTTTAATTTTACCCTATATCGAAGTGATAGCACTTGAAGTGATAGGCAAAGAAAGGTATGGAAAGATAAGACTTTTTGGTTCTCTTGGATTTATATTAGTTGCTCTCATCTTAGTTCAATTTTTATCATCGCCAGAGATAGCTCTTTTTTATCTTCTCACTTTTAGTTTTATTACAGCTATTTTTGCGTTTATTATTACCAAATATACTCATACTATGCAAAAAGAAAAAGAAAATATTAAAAATGATATTCAACTCTTAAAACATTGGAAACTTTGGCTAGGATTGACTCTTATGCAGGTAAGTTTTGGGGCATTTTATAACTTTTTTACTATCTATGAAACAGCTCACGGAATAAGTTTAGATATGACTATAAATCTGTGGGTATTTGGAGTATTAGTTGAGATGATAATGCTTTACTTTCAAGGAAGATTATTAAAATTTGATTTACTCTTATTTTTAAAAATTACTATATTTTCAGCAGTTATTAGATGGTTTCTCGTGTATCTTTATCCACAAAATTTACAAATCCTATTTTTTACACAATCTCTTCATGCTTTAAGTTTTGCACTTTTTTATTCATCTGCAATTATGTATCTGCATCAACTTTATTCAAATAAAGTTTTAGCACAGCAGTTTTATTCAGGAATTACATTTGGACTTGGGGGTTTAGTAGGGGCTTTTAGTTTTGGATATATTTATGAATACTATCCATCGTATATATTCTTAGTAGCTTCTTTTGTAACATTTTTAGCATTTTACTTTATTCATTTATGGGATAGGAGTGAAAAACACTCCTAAACTCATCTACTTAGAACTATATGAAATAGAAAAACTAGCATTATATGATTTTGTTTTTTGTCTATTCATAACTTGAAACTCTGAAACTATTGCACTAAATGTGATACCATTTTGATCTTGGGATATAGCTACAGTAGCATATACATTATTTTTAGCTGAATTTGTTAAAACATTCGATTCTACTTTATACATACCTGATGTATTTAAACTTGGGACTGTAATTACAAAAGTAAATATCCCATCCTCTTTTTTCAAAATATCATCTGTAATAGCATAACTTGTAATAGAAATTGTATATGATCCATCTCCAACAGAAGTAAATGATGGCTCTTCTACTCTTTCTTGAATATTATCTTTCACTACTTCAAAAGCATAATTTTTATTATTTAAACTTACACTTGTCATTCCTAATTTCTCATAAGTGAGTGTTTCACTGCCTGTGTATTCTTCATAACTTGAGAAATCAGTATCAGAATTTTTTACATTCATATCTGCATCAGGTTGATTTACTTCTTCAACTAATTCTGTTGATTCTGTTTGTCTAGTATCTGAGCTTTCATCTGCTAAATCATTATCATCCAAATCATTATCATCCAAATCATCATCATCTGAATCATCATCATCTGAATCATCATCATCTGAATCATCATCATCTGAATCATCATCATCTGAATCATCATCATCTGAATCATCTGAATCATCATCATCATCACCCGAACCACCATAATCCGAACCACCATCATCATCTGAATCATCATCACCCGAACCACCATAATCCGAACCACCATAATCCGAACCATCATCATCATCATCATCATCATCATTATCATCATCATCATCTGAATCATCATCTGAACCACCATAATTTGCATCATCACTCTTTCTAATAACAATTTTTTTAGTTTCATCTAAACCAGCAATATCATAAAGCTTTAAATCTTCTGCAAATGATGTTACTGATTCATTTGATATATAAGAGTGATCAGAAGAAGGAACATCAGAAGAAGGAAGATCATAAGAAGTACCATCATCATAAGAAGTATTATCAGGAGATGTACTTGTTGTATTAGCCCCACAAGCACTAAACATTATAACTATTATAGATAAAACAAAATATGTCAAGATATTATTTTTCATTTTTCATCACCTTTTGTGAAATTTTATTTAAATTAAATATGTTTAGACAATTATAATACTTTTCATTTAAACAAAACCTTAAAGAAAATTAAGATTTTTTCAAATAACAAGTTAAAATATGAATTTTAACACCATTTACACGACCCTCAATATGTTTATCATCATTTGAAACAAGACCTATATTTCTTACAGCAGTTCCACGCTTTGCCACAAAACCTGTCCCTTTTACATCTAAATCTTTTGTAATAACAACCGTATCACCAGCTTGAAGTGTAACACCATTGGCATCTTTATAAACGAGTTTTTCACTGTTATCTATTCCAGCTTCAGCCCATGCTTTTACCTCATCTTCCATATAGATCATATCTACTAAATCTTGACGACCTAAAGAGTTTAAAAGTCTATAACTTAATACAGCTACAGCAGGAACTTCGCTCCACATAGAATCATTTAAACAGTTAAAATGGTTTTCATCTAACTCTTCACTCTCTATTTGAGCTTTACAGTTTGCACAGATATATACAGATTGTTCATCACTACCATCTGATGGTTTTACTTCAAAAGCTCCTAAATCTTCACTACTTCCACACAATTCACAAACACCATTACTTCTTATCTCTAAACTCATATCTTTTATCCTTATTGTAAATGTTTAATATCAAAATAGAAGAAAATTAAAAATATAATCTCTTAACTCTTCTATATATAAAAATCCTAAAAATAAAAAAGCTATAATAACTATCATCTCAATAGCTTTTCTTTTTGTTATACTATTTTTTAATTTTTTCAGTATAAATGCAGATAAAATAAAAAACTGAAAATACACTATCCCTTTTATAAACTCATCATATATATAAAAGTTTAATAGACTAAATAGTAATAATAAAAAAGTAGATAAAGAGAGGAGAACTTTTAAAAATGTCTCCTCTTCATAAAACTTACTTATCATTAAACTCTATTAAATCCGTTGATTGTTTATTCTCATTTTTTATATTATCAAACGCTTTTTGAGCATCCTCTTCAACATAATTTCTACACTCTTCAGGCATTGTTGCATGAGGGTCTGATGCTATGCTTTCACACATTGCTGCATTAATTCTAAAATGAGAGCATCCACTCAAAAAAATTACTAATATTATAGATAGTTTCCACATTATAGATCCTTTTCACTATTTTTAATGATAAGGTCTAAATATTTTTTAGGAGTAACTTTCATCATCTCTTGCGCTAACCAACGAATCTGAAAATAAGCAGCTCCACTATCACGTAAAGTAAAATAGTTCTTTAAACTTCTAAGATTAAATGTAACTACCATATCAACTTTTACATTATCCGATATTATATGTTTAAAAGCATCACCAACATTACGTTTCTTTTTACCAGCTTCAAGTACAAAAAAGAGAGCTTCAGCATCTCCTTTATACTCCTCTATAAAATTGATAGAACTTTTAGCAATAGCGATAGAATGAAAATCTTCAACAGCTTTTGATTGATAGTCCAATTTATCATAAATAGTACCTATCTCTATTTTATTATACTCTACATCTGTTGTTACAAACATATCAAAGGATATTATTTTTTTTATAAAAAACTCTCTATCTCCACCATGTTTTGCAGCAACAAAAGCATTTATAATAGAACTCATAGTGTAACGTGTACTTCTTACACTAATAGCTTGAATACGATGACGAGCATGTTCTTGTAAAACACCACGAGAGATTCCACGAATTAAAAAACTAAGATTTGCATGTTCTAAAATAGAATGATGAAAATATGTCCAAGCTAAATCATCTAATAAAGATGAATCATCAATAGAGTTTAACTCATCACACATATCACTATTTGGCATATCTTTTTCTATATTTTGAATAATCTCATTTTCACTACTAGAAAATGAATCATAACAAGTTCTCGCAGCAGTTTCAGCAACACCTATTCCTGTATCTTGAAGTAATACTACTTCTGGTTGTGAGTATTCTATACCATAAATATTTTGCATCATATCTCCTTCAATTTTTTCATAAATCTATTTTTGAATTCCATCTAAAATAGGTACAAAATCACAATATTCTAACTCTGTTTCTTCGATTTTATTATCTATTTTTGTATAACGCATTATTACCTGCTTCATTCCTTTTTGAACAGGAGCAACTAAAATACCCCCTTCACTAAGTTGGTCAAAAATTTTTTGAGGTATCTCTTTTGCCATCGCTGAAAATAAAATTCTATCATAAGGAGCATACTGTTTCCAACCATTTTGACCATCTTCTGTTCTTGTATGAACATTACTAATACCCAATCCACGAAAACGTTGTTTTGCTTCTAGCATTAAAGGTTCAATTCTCTCAATAGTAAAAACACCACGAAATAGATGAGATAATACAGCTGCTTGATAACCACTACCACACCCTATCTCTAAAACTCTATCTGCTCCCTTTGGCTCTAAATATTGCGTCATTTTTGCAACAGTTAAAGGAGAACTTATATATTGTGCTGAACCTATAGGAAGAGCATCTAGTTTATAGGCATTATGTTTAAAACCAACAGGAACAAACTCTTCTCTATCTGTTTTGGCTATCGCTTGTTGAATCTCGAGAGTAATTTCAAATTTTTTAGCACACTCTTGGGCTAATTTTGCTGTTCTTGTTGCTGTAATTCTATCCATAAAAAATCCATATATAAAAGTTTATCTTTTAGAATTTTACCATAAAGTAAAATATTTTAAGCATCTTTAATTTTTGTAATTAACTCACGAGATTTTTCTAAAGCTTTTTCAACCTCATCAAAAACAAGAGCAACTGCTAAACGACGACCTTTATGAGCTTCTGGTTTTGAAAATACTCTTACAAAAGAGTTGTCTGTAAATAAAGAATCATCAACATCAACAACTGGAGCAAAATTATGAGCCTCTGATTTAAATGCAGCTGATGCACCATCACCATAAAAAGTAAATCCTAAAGGAAGACCTAAAACAGCTCTTAGATGTAGTGCGAACTCACTTTGAGATTGAGTTATTAAAGTTACCATTCCTGTATCGTGTGGACGTGGAGAAACTTCACTAAAATATACTTCATCACCTTTAATAAAAAGCTCAACACCAAAAAGACCTTGACCACCTAAACCATCAGTAATAATCTTAGCCATCTCTTGAGATTTTTTAAGTGCAATTTCACTCATCTGAGCAGGTTGCCATGAAAATAGATAATCACCATCACGTTGCTCATGCCCAATAGGTTCACAATAAACAGTCTCTTTACCATTACGAGCAGTTAGCATTGTAATCTCATAATCAAAATCAACAAACGCTTCAACTATCAACTCACTAGCATCACCACGAGCCTCTTTAGCCATCTCCCATGAATTAGAAATATCTGACTCACTTCTAGCAACTGATTGACCATGACCTGATGAACTCATAACTGGTTTAATCACACAAGGAAAACCAAGCTCTTTAGCAGCTTCTAACATTCCATTTTCAGTTGTAACAAATTTGTAAGGACCTGTTTTAAGATCTAACTCTTCTGCTGCAAATGAACGAATTTTTTTTCTGTTCATAGTTTTACTAACTGCATCTGCATTTGGAATAATGTTAAATCCCTCTTTTTCTGCATCAAAAAGAGCTTCTATAGAGATAGCTTCAATTTCAGGTAAGATATAATCTGGCTTTTCATGACGAATAATCTCTAAAAGAGCCTCTCTATCTTGCATATTTACAACATAACTTCTGTGTGCTACATGATGAGCAGGAGCATTTTCATATCTATCTACTGCGATAGTCTCAAGACCTAAACGCTGTGCTTCTATGATTACTTCTTTACCTAGTTCACCAGAACCTAGTAACATTATTTTTTTGGAGTTTGATTTTAATGGAGCGGAGAATTGCATTGATAATTCCTTCAATATTTATGAAGGAATTATATCAAAAATGAGTTAATTTATCGTTTTAGACCGATAAGTGTTTCTAAAAGCTGATCAGATGTCGTAATCGTTTTTCCATTAGCTTGAAAACCACGCTGAATAATAATCAGTTGAGTTAATGATTTAGACAAATCTACATTAGAGGCTTCAAGTGCATTACTTTGAATAAAGCCACGTCCTGAAGTTGCTGCAGTTCCTATAATAGGTCCACCAGAGTTAGATGTTTGAATATATACACTTCCTCCCTCACTTGATAAACCAGAATTATTTGTAAATTTAGCCATAGCAACTTGAGCTAACCCAAATGACTTACCATTTGAAAATGAACCAACAACCGTACCACTTTGATCAACTCTAACACCTATTAAATCACCACCTTGATAACCATCTTGAGATATTTGTGATGTAGAAGAGATACTATCAAAACTTGTCATACCATCAAATGCACTAGAACTACCAAAATCTAAGCTTATCTGTTGATCTGGAGAAGACCCATTATTTGCTGAAAATGAGATCGTTGCAGGATCAAAATTAAAAAGAGAACCATCATTCTTAAAACTTACTGAACCATATCTTTCATTAAGTGGTAAGACTGTATTTACAGTTGATGGTAATGGAACTGATATTTTCATATCCCAAGTACTACCCACCTCTAAATCTAATTCAGTCTTTCTAAAATCCATCTTTACAGTATGTTTTGAACCTAATGAATCAAATACATCTATTGAACTTGTATGTGTAGCAGCATTAAAACCTTGTGAATATGCTGAACCAACAGAACCCGCTTCTAATGAAGAGTTTAATGATGACATACTTTCTGTGAATTTACTGTTTTCTGTAACACCCGTTGCTCTATACGATGTTATTTTCATATCTAAATTATAAGATTCTGCACTACCACCTGGGTTTTTTATCTCAAATTTACCATCTTTATTAACACTAACTTCTATATTATTATTTGTACCATTTCCATCTGGATCACGAGCTTGAATCTCCATCGCTTCTCTAAGATCTGCCATAGTAGTAAATGTTTTAGGTCCATTTACAGCTTTAGCCGAAGATGCTGGATCATACTGATAACTATAGGCTGTTACGACATCTCCAGCGACTAAACCACTTCCTCCAGCTACAGTTGTTAATCTAATATTATGTGATGAAGATACACCACCATTAGTATTTGTTAAATTAATTTTATTATTAGTTAAATCATAATTTGCTGTTATACCTGTCTCTGAGCGTTGAGCATTAATAGCAGCTACATATCTAGCTGCATTTGTAGCTTCACTGTTTGCTGCATCTCCACCTTGTGTTGTAATCTGCTTTGTTGTTCCATCATCAAGAGTAAAAGTAATGTCTAGTTCAGCTGCACCAGCTGCCACTGCACCACCATCCTCTTTTGTTGAATTTACAAATGAAACCCAAACACCTTGATCTTTTTGCAATGAGAATGCTTCTCCTCTTTCATTGAAAAGAACTCCTAAATTACCAGATTCAATAGGCATTCCACTCTCATCAGTAGCTGTTTTCATAGGGTCACTAGGTATACCACTTGCAACACTATAAGCGGAAGAGAAACTTGTAACTAAAGGACCTGAATTTAGATTTGCTTTTAAAATTACTTCATCTGTTGGATTTGCAGGTGTTGTAAGACCTGGAGCGATACTAATATTTGCCACTGGGCCATTAGCATCGATAGAACCCGAATCTGGATCTCTTAACCATCCTTGTACTATAAATCCATTATTATCCACAAAATTTCCATCTGCATCAAATTGGAAATCTCCTGCTCTACTATATTTTTGTGTAGCTCCTGCATCTGGAGAAAGAATAAAAAAACCATCACCCTGTACAGCTAAATCTGTATTTTTATCAGAACTTTGAATAGATCCTTGTGAAAAAATCCTAGTTGTAGAACTTATTGTAGTTCCTAAACCAACTTGAACAGCATTTTTACCACCTAATCCACCTTCTGGAGCAGTAGCTATCGCTTTAGTTTGTGCTAAAAGATCTGAAAAATTTGCACGAGAATATTTATAACCTGTTGTATTAACATTGGCTATATTATTTGATTCTACATCCATCGCAATTTGATGAGACTGTAGCCCAGATATACCAGAGTAAAGTGATTTTAACATCTTAAATCCTTTAAAAGTCTATTATTATAAATAGTTTAAAGCATTTAGTGTTCCAATTTTTTAAGCATCCATCTCTAAAGCTTTTTGCATCATCTGGTCAGCAGTAGATATAACCTTAGAATTTGAATCAAATGAACGTTGTAATACAATTAATTCTGTAAGAGATTGCGATAATTGTACATTAGAACCCTCTAAATTATAATTTAATATTTCACTTCCTAAAATATTCTTACCCTCTGCATCTTTATAAAATAGTGGATTTCCACTATTTGAACTTGAGCTATATTTTGTGCTAGAGATTTGGTCTAAACCTTGATCATTTTGAAAATGAAAAAGTGCAATTTTACCGACACTGCTTTGTTCACCATTTGTAAAACTTGCTATAACCTCTGCATTTTTACTTATATCATATCCAACTAACTCTCCACCAACCTTACCATCAGATAAACTTGTTACGGGGACACCCGAACTATTAGAGATAATACCATCGAAACCTTGACCAAAATCTATACTAACATCTGAACCATTGTTATTTATCGTTGCTAAAGTTGATGAAGTTAAACCACCTTTTTCATCAAATTCAACAATGCCATTTTGAGTATCATAGGTAGTTATACCATCAGAACTTTGAGAAGAAGCCTTTACATTCCATTGCATACCAGGTAAAACCTGTGGGTCAATTTTTGTAAACTCTAATTTTAAAAAATTTTGATTATTTTCACTATCTATAATTGATGCAGTAAATATATTTCGAGCTTCAACACTTACCTCTAAACTTCCAGAAAATTTTGTATTAGTTGTAACCTCTGGAGGGTAACTTAAACTCTTAGGAAAACGTAATTTTTCTTGTGCAATAACTTCTCCAAGTGGTGTTTCTTCAACTTGCTGAGTTAATGCTAAACCATCTATATTTCCTGCCATTGTTCCTAGAACATACATTCCATCAGTAGTTGTTAAATCACCTTGAGCATCAAATGTAAAATCACCTGCACGTGTATATAATATTTGGTTATTTCCATTATCAACACCAAACCAACCATTACCATCTATCGCTAAATCTGTACTATTTTCACTTAATTTTAGTGAACCAACACCACTCATCATTGAAGTAGAATTTACAACAGTTCCTATACCTATCGAATTAGTGGCACTATTTCCTATAGAATTAATAGCCTCTTCAAAAAGTGAAGAGAATTCTACATTTGTTCCTCTAAATCCTGTTGTGCTAATATTTGCTATATTGTTAGATGTTACATCTATCGCTGTTTGATTTGATTTTATTCCCGATAGACCTGTATAAAAAGCTTGTGTCATCATAATAATATCCTCTAAAATATCTCTGCAATACTTTCAATCGGTACATAACTTGAACCAACTTTTGCTAATGCTTTTCCATCATCAAACTTAATAGATTCTATTGGATAAGTACCTAGTTTAGTTGTTTGTGCTTGTCCATCTGGGTCTGTATAGTTTGAAGACACTGCATATATAGCAGAATCAAGTATATTTCCTGCATTGTCTGTTCCATCCCAAGTGAATTGATATACTCCAGCTGAACTTGCTTCTAAGTTAAGTGTTTTAACTACATTACCATTTGTATCAGTAATACTCACGCTACCCTGCTCTATCGCCTGTGGAAAATAAATTTCAAATGTTGAACTACTTCCTTCATTATGAGCAATAGAATCGCTTCCAAGATTTGCCATTTTACCAATAGCTGCAATAGAAGAAAACTCTTGTGATGCACCTAATGTTGCAGATAAACTTGATAAAGATGTATTTGTATTTTCTGCCGATTCTAAAGATGCTAATTGTGATGTTTGTGTCAAAATTGTTGCCGTATCGGTTGGTTCAGTTGGGTCTTGATGTTGAAGCTCTACTAATAATAAAGTCATAAAATCATCTTTCCCTAGTACACTTTTATCTTTTGTTGTTACTGGAGCTGTATATTCTGATGCAATCGCTGCATTTTCACCTGTTGATGTAATCATTTAAAATCCTTTTTATGCATAGCTTGGAACTATTATCTCTAAAGAGCTTAATATCTCTTCATTTTGGTCTTCATTCTCAAAGTAATTGTACTCATCTTTAGCCTGTTGTTGCTCTTGTTGAGTATGCCCCTCTTGCCCTGATCCATTTGATTCTGTACCTTGAGAGGAGTTATTAAAGTTTATAGTAGCATTATTTATTCCAGAACTGTTTAACTGTATTCTTAATTCATTAATATTCATCGCTAATGTATTAATTGCACTATTATTTGAACTGATATTTACATGAAGTTTTTTTCCACGCTGTACTACTGTTAAATCTACTTCACCTAATCTTTGTGGATTAAGTTGTACTTTTATTCTTGTAAATGGAGATTTATAATCATCTATCGCTGTTTTTACATCTGAAGAAAGATATTTCATCATCTGTTTTGCTTCATTTAATTTTATCTCAAAATTATCTATTTTATGAATAACTGCTGTTTCACTTTTTACAATTTGAGTTGCATCTTTACTCTTGTTACTCTCTCTTTTACTATTAAGAAGTGCCTCTAATCTTTGTGTTACATTTTCTATCGGTACACTCTGAGATGTTATTGTTTGAGTAACTGGTGTTTGAAGCATAGTCTGTTGCAGTTTTTCTGTTTTAACTGTTTTCACATCTTTTTGAATATCAAACTGTTTTATATCTTCAACTATCTCTAATTTTTTATCAATTTTAATATTCTCTTTTAATTTTTTTTCAGTTACTATATTTATTATAGGTATCTCTTTAAACTCTTCTGTTTTTTCAGGAATTTTACTTTTTATCTGAGTTGAAATATTATCTACACTTTTCTTAGTTTCTACTACAGATTTTAATAACTGCTCTAAACCTACTGAAGTTTCAACTTTCTCTTTAGATTGAACAATTTTAGTCGAGATTTGCTGTGCTGTTACTGGAATTTTTAAAGCCTGTTGTTTCAACTCTTGATTTATATTTTTAACATCTTCTACTGTAATCTTACGAACATCTATTCCTAAACTTTTAGCAAATATATCTAAACCTTTTAATGTTTTTGGAAGTTCCTTCATCTCTGAATTTTTATAAACTTCACTATTTGTGATTTTATGTTTAAGATAGATTTTTGCATCTGCAATTAAAAGCTTCATCTCTTTAGGAGTTATAAGCTCTGTTATTTTCTTTGGTATCGGTTCATCTTGTTTAAAAAGAGTTATTAACTCTTCAATAGGATTTTTAATCTCTTTTATCTCAATAGTTTGTATATTTTTATTATTATCTTTATTTTCTATACCCTGTAATAATTTTTCTAAATTATCTATATTCTTTGGTTTTATCTCTTTTAATACATTCTCTAAGTTTAATGTTTTTGGTTTTATCTCTTTTATTACCTCTTTTACATTTACAACTTCTACTTTCTTTAACTCTACACTAGGATTTTTAATCTCTTTTATCTCAGTAGTTTGTATATTTTTATTATTATCTTTATTTTCTATACCCTGTAATAATTTTTCTAAATTATCTATATTCTTGGGGTTTATCTCTTTTACTTCATTTACAACTTCTACTTTCTTTAGCTCTACACTTTGACTTTCTTTACTCTTTATCTCTTTTAATAAATTCTCTAAGTTTAATGTTTTTGGTTTTATCTCTTTTATTACTTCTTTTACATTTACAACTTCTACTTTCTTTAGCTCTACACTTTGACTTTCTTTACTCTTTATCTCTTTT
>Ga0256837_1001693_pt1 | contig 14784 bp, 15 predicted proteins | sample 4562384metaG_FD_185976 | JGI IMG/M metagenome (GOLD analysis project Ga0256837, IMG submission 185976) | Hydrothermal vent microbial communities from Guaymas Basin, Mexico - 4561-384 | ecosystem: Environmental > Aquatic > Marine > Hydrothermal vents | place: Mexico: Guaymas Basin | collected... | reverse complement strand
TATCATTATCTATAGATTTTATTAATTGCTTATGCTCACTGATTAATCTTTGTCTGTAATCAATATCATTATCTTTTAAAACAACATCAAAATACTCAGCATATTTATCAAACTCATTTATAATCTTGTCTACTTCTTTATGATAATCAACTCCACCAATAGCCTTAATCTCTATATGGTTTACACCTATTTTCTCAAGATTCCAGATAGTCCCTTTTTTATTTTTAATCTCTCGTGATTTTGCTTTTGTATTTTTAGATAGTATATCCATCACATTTTGACTATAGCCACTACGAGGCAGCCAAGAAGAGAGTAAGTTTTTATCATGGCACATAAGCATATATAGATAAAAGTTGAAATTAACACCATCTTGTTTTATAGTAGAGATATGAAAATGCAGTCCTGTATCTTCGTTAGTATAGCCATATTTTTCAATAAGAGGTAAGATATTATTTATATAGTGCTTCACACCATTTTTAGTAGTAATAGGGATTGATATTTCTATACCATTATCATCCAGTGATTGGTCAGGTTTTATCTGCACACAATGATTTTTATCTGTATCAGTTGGTAGTGTTGCTAAATCTACTAAAATATCTGCATCTGTAAAGTTAGCTATTTTATTTTTTATCTCTTCAATAGCATTTTGTAAATTATATCTAGCTGTATCTATATAAAATTCAAATTCACATCCAAACTGATATAAATCATTATCACTTGTCTTTAGAGTTTCAATATTATTCTTAACTGCTTTATATCGTTTTGTAGTGCTTTGTAGCATTTAGTGTAAACCTTCTAAAAAACTATCAAGTTTCTGCACCTTGTAGTCTGTATTATTTTCCCATATTTTTAATGGCTCTTGCTCTTTTGGTATCTCTTCATCTTCTCTTATATACACAAATGCAAGATTTACACCTTTGTGAGTTTTTACCTTTATCTTTTTTCTTTGGTAATACTCAGGAGCTCCCTCAAACTCATCAATTTTATCTAACAGCTCTTTTCGTTTTATCTCATAAAGCTCACCAATTACCTTAGTTACAGGCTCTTTTACTAAATATGGATAGTTCCCAAAACTATCTTCATACATTGCAAACTTTCCAACAGTAGAAGCTTTACCTACTCTTTTTGCATACTTTTGTAGTAATTTATGATTATCAAAACCTTTTTTTAAAGAGCCATAGACAAATAGAAATTCATTAAACGGCTCTATCTTTTTGAAATATCCTCTTTTTTCAATAGAGATTAATCCCCTATCATGAAGTCTATGTAGATATTTTCTAATTGTATCTTTAGATACATCTTTTAATTTAATGTAGGAAAAAGGAACTATTTTATCAATAGGTAAAGCATTGATTTGTCGCTCTATTTTATCTATGATTGTCATAATATCTTCTCCTCTTTTATCGTGACTAAATTATAGCATATTTTTTATAAAACTGTCACGATAATATTTATAATCCATAATCAATTACTTCCATATCATCATCAATATTAAGATATTTCATAGTTGTATCTATTTCTGTGTGATTTAAAAACTTCTTTGCATGAACAATCCCAAACTTCTTATAAACTTTTGTTGCAGCCGTTCTTCTCATCGTATAAACAGTTACCCTGTAAGCACTATCATACGGACTTATATTTTGATTAAAGTGTTTATCAAATATATTTCTGAAATGTTCAGCATAGCCTTGATATCTTGTGTGTCTATTTTTCATAGCTTGTTTTTCTTCTTCTATTGTAGCTTTTCTGTAAAGCTGTATTGGGAAAAATATAAAATTATCATGTACTAAATCATGTTCATTAATCCACTCTTTGAACATTATCAAAAGTTCATCTCCAACTTTTGCATCATAAGGTTTACCTTGCTTCATCGCTCTAATATGTACTGTCTTGTTTTCAAAATTTATATGTTTAACTTGTATTGTCATTACTGCTGATGGTCTTGCTCCAGTATGATAACAAGCTTTTAAAAATAATAATAGTCGTGGCTTAACTTGCAATTCATCAAGACTCCATAACTTTTCAAGCTCTTCATCTGACAATACTCTACCTGCTTCATTTTTATCTGCTTTAATTATCTCTCCAACAACTACTGGATTCTTATCTATATATCCCTCTTTAATTGCCCAATTAAACAAGGCTCTAAGATTACTAATAATTTTTTTAACTGTTCTTGGATTAAGAGGAGTTGCATCTAATTTGGCTTTTTGTTGTGCACCTCTTAGAGCTGGTGTCTTTTTCAACTCTTCACTTAATTTTTTAATATCAGAGGTTTTAATCTTTGATATTTTTATTTTTCCAAGTTTTGGATTAACATGTCTGTAAAATGTAGATTTTATCATTTTAATAGTTTTTGCAGTTTTTGTAGGAAAATAAATTTTAGCAACATCTTCTAAAGTTAGATTATTATTCATTAGTTTTCTAGCTAAAAGAGAATCATCTTTTTCTATCTCTGCTTTCTCTTTTGCTACTTCAGCTTTTTTATCATTTAATATTTTTAAAGCATCATCTCTATTTAATGCTTCACATTTAACTTTTTTTGGAGTGTTGTCAATATCTCTGTACATTATATAATAAGCTACAGTTCTTTTATCAGGATCTGCATTTTTATAGTATTCATAAATACTATTGTATTTTTTACCTCTTATTTTTCTAAACCCCATTGAACACTCTCTTTTTTAGCTCTAAATTTTTACTACATAATTTTACTACATTTTGTAGTAAAATAGCATAAAACTGTAAAATATTGAAAATGTCAAAAAAATATAAATAGCTCTTAAAAGCCTATATATAAGGATATCTGAGAAGATTTAAGGTTAGTTGAAAAGTATAGGGATTTGTCTTTGGTGGACTTATTGGATTAGTTAGTTCGCTTATCATATAGAGGTTGGTTTAAACCACCTCTATTGTTACTTCTGCTATTTCAATAATATCTCCTGAGATAATTTTAGCTCGTTTTCTGGTTTCTACTTCACCATTTCTTTTTAGATAACCATCTGCTATCAACATTTTTGCTTGAGCTCCACTATCTACCAAATCTAAAACTTTCAGTAATTTAAAAAGTTCTATATATTCCTCTTTTAATTCAAATCTCATCATTTATCTTTATGCCTCTTCATTTATTATAGAGTAACCTAATTCAGCCATTGCTTTATCAACTTTCTCTAGTGCTGCGTCCATTGTTTTTTGAGAGATCTCTGGAAGTTCTCCACCCCACATCTTCTCTGCTTCTTTAAAACCTTGAATCATCCCCTCTCTACCTGCTCTCATCATATCTTCATCACCATTTGAGCCATTGATAACAAAGTTTGCTATTCTATCTGATGTTTGAGTGATTCCAAAAAAACCATCTTCACTAACTAGATCAGTTGCTTCCTCTTTAGATAGTTCAGCTATCGGTTTACCATCATAACCTATATCCTCTAAAAAGCTTTGAAATTCTTGGTAATTTGCCTCAAAATCACTCAAACCATCATTGATATTTGCTTGAATAGATGTCGAATTAAACATTATCGATTTAGCATTTTCAGAAATTTGAGCTTTTATCTCCTCAACATCATCTTGTGATATTTTCTCAGTAAAATTAGTTCTAATAGTTGAACTACTTTGTGTCATATTTAAACTTGTCATATTTGATGAAATTTCCATAATAAATCCTTTTATTTTTGTATCATTGTAACTAAATCGACCATATTTTATTTCTTTTTATAAATTTACTAACCATTTTCGTAATTATTATGATATACTTCTGCTGATAAAAGATGAGGCTCGAGTTCATCTTTAGTGTTATTTTGTGTTTTTGCTCAATTGTTACCTAAAGACTCTCCACAAATTTTTGACTACACTTCATAATTATTATGAAGTAAATTTTATACTAAAGGTATTGCAATGGCAGAATTACAAGACGGATCAGTTAAATGGTTCAACGAAGAAAAAGGTTATGGATTTATTCAACAAGATAATGGCGGAGCAGATGTATTTGTACATTTTCGTCAAGTAAACAGAACAGGACCAGGTCGTGTTTCTTTAGCTGAAGGTCAAAAAGTTACTTTCGAAATCGGTGAAGGTCAAAAAGGTCCTCAAGCTGAGAATGTAACTCCACTTTAGGTTTTACTTTTAAAGTATAGGTTTTACCTATACTTTATATATCTACTCTATCTTCCCAAAACTTTCAAACTTTCATTTACTATTTCTAACTCTTCATTAGTTTTTATAACTAAACTTTTTATATTTTTTATTATCTGATTATCTAAAACCATATCTCTTATATATTTTGAATTTTCACCAATACCACCAGTAAATACGATAGCATCAACTCTCTCCAATAGAACCATATATGAACCTATATATTTTTGGATTCTTCTAACCATCATAGATATAGCAAGTTTTGATAGTTCATCATCACTCTCTATGATTCTTCTCAAATCATTTTCACCACAAATCCCTTTAAGACCAGATTCTTTGTTTAAAAGTTTATCAACCTCATCAACACTAAAACCTAACTCCCTTTGAAGATGAAGTAAGATAGCTGAATCTATATCACCACTTCTTGTTCCCATCACTAAACCCTCTAATGGTGTAAAACCCATCGAAGTATCTATACTTTTTCCATTTTTTATGGCACAAGCACTAGCACCATTTCCAAGATGTAGAGTGATGATATTTAGTTCAGAGATATCTTTGTTTAACTCTTTTGCTGTTTGTTTAGCTACATAAGAGTGTGATGTTCCATGAAAACCATATCTTCTTACTTTGTGTTTTTCATATATCTCATAAGGTAAAGCATATAAAAAAGCCTCCTTATTTAGAGTGGAATGAAAAGAGGTATCAAAAACAGCAACTTGTTTAACATTTGGTGCTAAGTGTTTTGAGACTAAGATTCCATCTAAATTTGCTGGATTATGAAGTGGAGCTAATGAGATTAAACCTTTAATTTTAGCTATAACCTCATCATCTATCAGTGTAGATTTTGAGAAAAACTCACCACCATGAACCACTCTATGCCCTATCGCATCTAATGATGAAAACTCAATACCTACCTTTTTTAACTCTAAGGCTATATTTTCTAAACCCTCATGATGATTTTTTATAGTGTTACCAATATCCTCTATCAAGATATCAACAATCACCTCTTTACTCTCAACATTAAAAAGTTTAAATTTTATAGATGAACTTCCTGAGTTTATAACTGCTATTTTAGATTCCATTATTTTGTCCTGCTTGTATAGCTGTAATTGCTATCGTATTTACTATATCTGATACTAAACAACCACGACTTAAATCATTTATAGGTTTATTTAAACCTTGTAAAACTGGACCAATAGCAACAGCATCACTTGAACGCTGAACAGCTTTATATGTGTTGTTACCAGTATTTAGATCTGGAAATATAAATACATTTGCTCTACCAGCTACTTTTGAATCTGGAAGTTTTTTTGCTGCTACTGCTTTGTTTATCGCAGCATCATACTGAATAGGTCCTTCAACTAAAAGTTCTGGGTCCATCTCTTTTACAAGTTTGGTAGCTTCTCTCACTTTATCTACCTCTGCCCCTGTTCCACTCTCCCCTGTTGAGTATGAAAGCATAGCAACCTTTGGCTCTATAGCAAAAGATTTAGCAGTCTTAGCAGATGATAAAGCTATCTCGGCTAACTCTTTAGCATTTGGGTCTTTGTTCACAGCACAATCACCATAAACTAAAACTTTTGTTTTTAAACACATAAAGAAAACACTAGATACGATTGAGGTTTGTGGAGTGGTTTTTATGATCTGTAATGCTGGACGGATAGTATCACCTGTTGAGTGTATAGCACCACTAACCATACCATCAGCATAACCTAGCTGAACCATCATAGTTCCAAAGTAGTTTACATGAAGCATAGCATCTCTAGCTGCCTCTATCGTTAAACCTTTAGCTTTTCTAAGCTGATAAAAATACTCAACAAACTCTACCATTAACTCTGAATTTATAGGGTTTATGATAGTTGCTTTACTCAAATCAAGCCCTAATCTTAAGTAGTTTGCCTTTACCTTATCATCATCACCGATTAAGATAATCTCTGCTACATCACGGCGAAGGATTATCTCTGCTGCTCGAAGTATCCTCTCATCATCAGACTCTGGTAATACTATCTTTTTTTTATTTGAAGATGCTAAATCAAATAGTTTATACTCAAACATCATAGGGGTCATAATATCGTTTTGAGTATTTGCAATTTTTTTCTCTATCGCTTCTATATCTACACTTGAGTTAAATAAACCATGTGCTAAAGCTATCTTCCTTTCACTTTTTACTCTGATTCTAGCATGAAGTTTAGAGATAGCACGAGCAGTATTGTAAGTATCTGTCTCTACCGATAAGATAGGTATGCTAAAACCATCAAGACCAGCTATAAGTTTTTGTATATTTGGGTGTGCTTCCATACCAAAAGGGAAGATGATTCCACTTATATGTGGATAAGTATTTGAGTATAAAGCACCTAAAAGACCTAAGATTATATCTGATCTATCAGCTGGAACGATGATAAGATCCTCCTCCTCTATATGCTCTAAAAAATTATCTAAAGTTAATGCTGCTACTTTTACATCTTTTATAACCCTAGTATGATCCATCTCCCCCATTATCAAAGATTTGGTATCTAAACTATCTATAATATCCTCTATTGTTAATAGATTTAGCTCCTCTATCTCTCTAAAAAGATATGTTGTTAACTCATAATTTTCTAATTTCTTCTTTAATTCTTCATATTTTTTTTCATTTAATCTATTTACAAATGTACTAAAGTGGGTACATCCATCACAACTTAAACTATCGTTTTCAATTTTAATCCTCTCATAAACCTCTTGTGCTGTTATCTCTTGAGCATTTATTATATTTATATATGGAGATGAAAAATTTTGAGCTATTTTTACATTTAAGTCGTAACTGATTGTTGATGTTAAAAAAGATCTTCTAATCCCCTCACATAATACAAAATCATACTTTGCTTCAAGTTTTTTAAATTTAGTGATTAGCTGATTTATAAGTGTGTTTGTTTGGTTTGATGCTATCATCCCCTCAACATACTCAATATCAAAACCGTAACAATCCTCATACTCCATATCAAGATCATACTTTTGTAAAATGAAGTCTATATCTCCATCTCTAACATCTTTTGAGAAGATTATAGGTCTAAAAAAAGCTACACGGTGTAGATTTCTTTTAAGAATCTCCATCATACCCATAGATACAAATAGAGTTCCAGCATTTTTTTCCTGAGCCGATATATATAGTGATTTTATTTTCATAATTTTATTATAGCAATAGGTGTTGAATAATAGTATAATATTTAAAAAAGTTTGGAAATATGATGGATAAGACAAGATTAACACCCAAAGAGTTGATGATAAGTAGATATGAGGCATTTGTAAAAGAGGATTGGGAGTATATAGCAAACACCTCTATATCTCAAAATGTAGAAGATTTAAAAAACTCTCCAAAAATGGAGTGGCTGAAACTTGATGTTTTAGATTCTTATGATGATGTTGTTGAGTTTAAAGCTTATTATAGAATTGGTAATAGTATAGAGGTTTTACACGAAAAAAGTAAATTTATAGAGGTTGATGGTGAGTGGAGATATAAAGATGGTACACTCCACAACACTAAAATATTAAGAAATGAGAGTTGCCCTTGTAGTAGTGGAAAAAAGTTTAAAAAGTGTTGTGGATAAAACCTCAACACAAGTAATACTCCATACTATACCTTAAATCATCATCCAAATCACTAGCACTACCTAAAAGCCATTCAAGATAACCCCTGTCACTCACAACTATATCTTCTATATATCGACCACTATATTTCCCAAAATTTAGTTTTTCTAGTAAAACTTTTTTTGAACTAAGAGTAACCATCTCATCATCACAAACCATCTCTTTTAAATAATCGTATAAATATTTAATTAAAATCACATTACTTTGAGAATTATGTGCAAATATAGCAGTTTTTTCTTTTTTATAAATTCGTAATTCATACCTTAAAAATTGTAAAGAGAAAAATTCACACTCTGGAATTAAATGCTTTGTGACTCTCATAGTATCTATGATTTTACCTTCCCAAAAGAAACCTATGCTATTTAATTTTTCTAAATCAAACTTAATATTATGACCAACCAAAATAGAATCTTCATTGTTGTTTTCTACTAAAAATTTATAAGTATCACTCTCTTTTAGTTTTACTTTATCTTTAATCATCTCGTTTGTTATATGGTTGATACTTGAAGCTAACGGTGGTACTTTTTTACCCTCATTTACTAAATCATAATTAGTTATGATTTTATCATCTAGTATAGATAAAGTAGAGATTGATAATATTTTATCATTAAATTCTAAGCCTGTTGTCTGTATATCTAAAAAAACAACCATCCATCTACCTCTTATATAAATAAAATAGTAGAAAGTATATCGAAAATGAGTAGATTTTTACAAAACTACCACTCCAAATAAGCTATCTTTGCTATAATAGCGATAATTAAAATTTGCTATTTAACAAAGAGAAAAATGGACTACTTACAGATAGAAGGGATAGATTCCCTTAACGGAACTATTAAAATATCAGGTGCAAAAAACGCATCTTTACCACTTATCGCTATGACAATCATAGCAAAAAACTGTGTAAATATTAAAAACCTACCTCAAGTTGCTGATATAACTACACTCTTAAAATTACTATCAAATCTTGGTGCTAAATGTGAAACTGATAGCGATAAAACAACCATAGATACTTCACCACTTCATGAGACTAAAGCAACTTACGATATTGTAAAAACTATGAGAGCATCTATCCTTGTTTTAGGACCAATTTTAGCTAGATTTGGTCATTGTGAAGTATCACTTCCAGGTGGTTGTGCCATAGGGCAAAGACCTATCGATTTACATCTTAAAGCTTTAGAGCAGATGGGTGCGAAGATAGATATAAAAGCTGGTTATGTAGAAGCTATCGCTCCTGATGGACTAAAGGGTTGTGAAATTATTTTTGATAAGATTACAGTTACAGGAACGGCAAATATTGTTATGGCTGCTGCTATCGCTAAAGGTAAAACAACTCTAGTAAATGCTGCTAGAGAACCTGAAGTGGTACAACTTTGTGAGGTTCTTAGTAGAAGTGGTGTTAAGATAGATGGGATTGGTAGTGCTGTTTTAACTATCTATGGAACTGATGGTGAACTTGTTGATATAAAAGATTTTTCTATCATACCTGATAGGATAGAGGCTGGAACATATCTATGTGCTGGAGCTATAACAAACTCAGAGATCACTTTAGAGAGTGTTGAGCCAAATCACTTAGGTGCTGTTTTATCTAAACTAGAGGAGATGGGTAGTAGTTTTACTATCACAAAAGACACCATCACTATCCACCCAACTAAAGATATAAAACCTGTAAAAATCATAACTCAAGAGTATCCAGCTTTCCCTACCGATATGCAAGCTCAATTTTTAGCATTAGCTACACAAGCTGATGGTGTATCTATCATAGAGGAGCGTTTGTTTGAGAATCGCTTTATGCATGTTAGTGAACTTCAAAGGATGGGTGCTGATATATCACTAAACGGTCATACGGCAACTGTTAATGGTAGGTCTAAACTTAGTGGAACAGATGTGATGGCAACTGACTTAAGAGCATCTAGTGCTTTAGTTTTAGCTGCTTTAGTTTCAGAGGGTGATACAAACATACACCGTATCTACCATTTAGATAGAGGATACGATTCACTAGATAAAAAACTAAAAGGTGTAGGTGTAAAGATAAAAAGAGTTAGTGAATAACCTTTTTATCCTCAAACTCCCTACTCCTCAAAGATAATCATCTCATAAACACTTTTTTTAGTTACCAGTGCTTTGTTTGGTGATACGGAGTGTGTATTTGATGCTTTTAAGAGTTGATCTCTAAGATCTGCTATCTCACTCTCCATAGCATCTACATTATCTTTAAGTCTAAGTATAATATCAACACCAGCTATATTTACACCAAGCTCACGAGTTAATCTAAGAATCAATTTTATCTTATCTATATCTCTTTGTGAATATAACCTTATACGACCATTTGAGCGTGATGGACAGATGAGATTCTCCCTCTCATACTGTCTTAGAGTTTGTGGATGTATATCTAATAACTTAGCAACAATACTTATTAAATAAACAGGCTCATCATATTGATGCATCATAATCTACTCCTTAATCTTTTGGTAGTTTTTCTTTCATCATCTCAACTAAATCATCATCAAGATCTTCGATTTGAGGTAAAATGATATTTGCTTTTAGATAAAGATCACCTCTAACCTTTGTTTTACGATTCATAGCACCCATCTCCCTTACACGGAATCTTTGACCATTTTTTGTGTTTTGAGGGATTTTAAGTTTTATCTCTTTATCTAGTGTTTGTATAGCCACTTTCTCACCAAATAGTGCTGTATAAAGAGGTATATCAAAACTCTTAACTAGATCATCACCCTCTCTTTCATACTCAGGGTTTGAAGCTACTGTTATCTTTAAAAATAGATCTCCAGCTTTACCACCTTGTGCGTGACCCTTACCTTTAACTCTCATCTTCTCACCAGTTTTTACACCAGCTGGTATCTTGATATCAAATCTTTCACCATTTACTGAAACTGAGTGTGAACCACCAAGTATAGATACACTAAAAGGGATCGTTACATTTGTTTGGATATCTAAATTTGGTTCTTGTTGTCTTTGAGCGCCACCGAAGCCACCCCCAAAACCACCTCCACCGAAGTTAGCACCACCGAATCCTGAGCCACCAAAGCCCCCTCCTCCTGAAAACATCTGTCTAAGAATCTCATCTAAATCAGCACTTCCAGCACTTCCATGTGAACGGGAGAAGTCACTAAAACTTTGCCCACCAAACATATTATCACCCATCTGGTCATATTGTCTTTTTTTCTCTTTATCGCTAAGTATCTCATAAGCCGAGTTAATCTCTTTAAATTTTTCCTCAGCTGAAGCATCTTTATTTACATCTGGATGATACTGTCTAGCTAACTTTCTATATGCTTTTTTTATCTCTGCTTCTGAAGCATTTTCACTAATCTCTAGTGTTTTATATAATGATTTTGCCATTTTTCTATCCTAAAATTGTATTAATTATATAAGTGGTATTATATCATAAGAGTTGAGTGGATGTCAATCAAGGTGTAGATTTAATTGTAAAGTTTTTTATTGTATAATCTGTAATGATAGATTTTGAAAAAAGGAGAAATGATGGATGGACAAACAATAATATCACTAACTACACTAATTTTAGTTGCTTTTTCAACTTATCTTTTAATAAAAGAGAAATTACAACATCACTAAATGGGGATTAACCCCATTTAATTATAAAGATGTTTCTAATGTAAAAAGTGACGAACTTCTGAAAAGTATAGACTCATACCAAACTCATTAGCTGCTTCTATAATCTCTTCATCTCTGATACTTCCACCTGGTTCTATAACATTTTTAACACCAGCTGCTGCTGCTGCGTCAATAGAATCACGGAAAGGGAAAAATGCTTCAGATGCTAAGGCAGCACCAGTTACATCAAGACCCATATCTTTTGCTTTTTTCAAAGCACATTGAGCAGCATCAACTCTTGATGTCATACCCATACCAACAGCTACCATAGCTGAATTTTTCACATAAACAACACAGTTAGATTTAGTTAATGATGCTACTTTATAAGCTATCTCCAAATCTTTCATCTCAGCTTCACTTGCTCCATTTTTAGAAACTAACTTAGCATTTTTAACCTCATCAGCTCCAACTTTATCAGCATCTTGGAAAACAAACCCACCATCTATATGTTTAAAATCTTTCTTATCATCAGCTAAAATAAGTTTATCGCTTCCCATCTCAAAAAGTTTGATTCTTTTCTTAGCAGCAAAAACCTCTTGAGCCTCTTCAGTGATTCTACCAGCTATAACAACCTCTAAGAAGATCTCATTCATTTTTTCAGCTAACTCTTTGTTTACAGTACCATTAACAGCTACAACACCACCAAAAGCAGAAACTGGGTCACATTTAAGTGCTTCAACATAAGCATCTAAAAGATTATCTTTTATAGCAAAACCACAAGGGTTACCATGTTTAGAGATACAAACAGCATTATCATCACCAAAAGCAGCAGCGATTTTAACAGCACCATTTAGGTCATTTAAGTTGTTAAAACTTGCTTCACCTTTTAATGTTTTAAAGTTGTTTGAGAAGTGTTTATCAAACTGATATAAAGCACCTTTTTGGTGTGGGTTTTCACCATATCTTGTAGCCATAACTTTATTTCCAACGATAAACTGTTTTTCACCAAAACCATCGTTAAATCTTTCATTCATATAGTTAGCTATCATAGAATCGTAAGCTGCTGTATGCTCATAAGCTTTTATCATATAACCACGACGGAACTCTTTTGTATTTTTCTCATTCTCTATCGCATCTATAACTTCAGCATAATCTTCAACATTTGTAACGATGATTACAGAATCGAAGTTTTTAGCAGCTGAACGAACCATAGCTGGTCCACCAATGTCGATATTTTCGATAATCTCATCAAAATCTTCTGTTTTTTCGATTGTTTCTTTAAAAGGGTAAAGATTTACACATACTAAATCGATAGATTCTACACCTAACTCTTTAGCTTGATCTAAATGGCTTTGCTTATCACGACGGTGTAAGATTCCACCATGAACAAAAGGGTTTAGAGTTTTAACACGACCCTCAAAACACTCAGGAAATTTTGTAACTTCATCAATCTCGATAGCTTTGATTCCAGCTTCAACTAACTTTTTATATGTTCCACCTGTTGAGATTATCTCATAACCATTTTTTACTAATGATTTACAAAAATCAACTACACCTGCTTTATCACTAACACTTACTAATGCTCTTTTCATAAATAACCTTATAGAAATTAAATTGCGTTATGGTAACAGATTTGTGTTTAGAGGATGGTAAAAGATATACTCTTATAGGCATAAGTTTATTTAAAGGTTTATTTTATATAATTCTTCTCTTATTTCAAAATTGCCGACATAGCTCAGTTGGCTAGAGCAGCTGATTTGTAATCAGCAGGCCCGGGGTTCAAATCCTCGTGTCGGCACCACTAGTATTCATTAAGCGAATTAATCCTAATCAACACACCATCCATTTTTTTAAACTCTATATTAAGTAAATAAGAGAAAGAGTTTTTCTTGTTTTTATATAATCTAAAACTATCTACTTCACCTATATAATCAGCAATAAATTCATTATCTACACTAAGTGGATATGTAATAAACTTTTTCAACGATTCTAGCCTATAAAGTTTACTATTTTTTACAATATAAGCCACATAAGGGTTATACATTTTATGAATCGAATTTGATGTTTGAAAAAAAACAACATCCTCTTCTTTATTTTGATTAATTACATTCATACTATTTGGAAGTTTCAACAATAAATCTACATATAATATCTTTTTTCTTATTTGTTCATCTTTTATTAAAGCAAGCTCTTTCTCATAAATTTTATTAGATCTATTTAAAGAAGCATAACTTTGATATAGAAATATCATCATAATAGATAAAATCATAATGGAAATCATAAGTTCAATCAATGTAAAAGCTTTTCTTTTGATCATATTAATTATTAACCTGTACCCTTAGCAATGATGTTGAAGCAGAATCTGTTCTAAGTGTTGTTCTGCCAATCTCAATCAACAAAGCAGAATTCACATCCTCTTCTGTATCCGTACCTTCTTCATCTATATTTTCGCTATTGTCATATTTACCCATATCAATCTGATCAATAACAGTATATTTAATATTTATATCTATCGTTTTTAACTTTCTTCTTAAATCTTTATCTAAATCAAAATCATCTACTAGTTTATCTAAACTAACATCATTATTTGTCAGTCCATATTGTTTATTGGATATAAAAAAGGATGCGTATTGATTTATCATAATCGTATTTCTAAGATTAGAAAATATATGAGTATTGTTTCCACTCATAGTAATAAGCGCAGCAATTACAGTAGAAATTATAACAATAGCAACCATAACCTCTATCAATGTAAAAGCTTTTCTTCTAGCCATGCCCTAAACCAATACGGATCGCTTCATCTAGTGATGTTTCACCATCAAGTAACATTTTATTTAACTGAAGTGAGATTGTTTTTAAACCTTTAGCTTCTAATTTAGTCTTTATAGTATGTTCATCAGTTGTTGTTTTTAACAAATCTTTTACTGTATCATCCATTATAAGTAATTCACCAATCGATCTACGACCAGAATATCCAGTATAGTTACAATTTTTGCATCCATTAGATTTATAAATTATTTTATTGGATGGAATATTATAATCATTAGCGAACTCTTCAGCTATAATATCCTCCTCTTTACAATCATCACATAATACACGAACCAATCTTTGTGCTAAGATACCTAAAAGTGAAGATGAGATTAAAAATGGTTCTACACCCATATCAGCAAGTCTTGAGATAGTAGCAGAAGCTGAATTTGTATGTAGTGTTGAAAAAACAAGATGCCCTGTAAGAGCAGCACGAACAGCGATAGCAGCTGTCTCTTCATCCCTAATCTCACCAATCATAATAACATCTGGATCTTGTCTTAAGATAGAGCGAAGAGCTGCTGCGAATGTTAGTCCAACTTTCTCATTTACTTGAATCTGAGCGATAGAATCTGATTTATACTCTACTGGGTCTTCAACAGTTATGAGATTTTTCTCAGGAGATTCTACCTCTCTTAAAAATGAGTGAAGAGA
>Ga0256837_1001691_pt1 | contig 14809 bp, 12 predicted proteins | sample 4562384metaG_FD_185976 | JGI IMG/M metagenome (GOLD analysis project Ga0256837, IMG submission 185976) | Hydrothermal vent microbial communities from Guaymas Basin, Mexico - 4561-384 | ecosystem: Environmental > Aquatic > Marine > Hydrothermal vents | place: Mexico: Guaymas Basin | collected... | reverse complement strand
CCCATATCAATGATGTAGTCAGCATTTTTAATCATATCGAGATTGTGCTCAATGATAAGCACCGAGTTACCAAGCTCTACAAACTTATGCAGTACATTGGTAAGTCTGTCCACATCGGCAAAGTGCAGTCCGGTTGTCGGCTCATCCAAGATATAGAGTGTTTTTCCTGTATCTTTACGACTAAGCTCTTTACTCAGCTTGATACGCTGTGCCTCTCCGCCTGAGAGTGTTACGGCATTTTGCCCGAGTGTAATGTAGCCAAGACCGACATCAACCAAAGTCTTCATCTTCTGATGGATCTTTGGAATGGCTTTAAAAAACTCAAAGGCCTCCTCAACACTCATATTTAAAACATCAGAAATTGTTTTACCCTTGTAATAAACTTCAAGCGTTTGATCATTATATCTACGCCCTTTACAACTGTCACACTTGACCATAATGTCCGGCAAAAAGTGCATCTCAATCTTGATCTCACCCTCACCCTGACACTTCTCACAACGCCCGCCTTTAACATTAAAAGAGAATCGTGAAGCGGTATAACCACGGATCTGGCTCTCTTTTGTTTGGGCAAAAAGGTTACGAATCTCATCCATCACTCCTGTGTAAGTTGCGGGGTTACTTCGTGGAGTTCGTCCGATTGGACTTTGATCAAGGTAGATCACCTTATCGACATTTTCAAGCCCTGTAATCTCTACACCGGCAACTTTGTTGACTTTTCGTGCGTGGTTGAGAAGCTCTCTTGCTGTTGGCAGGAGTGTTTGAAGCATCAACGAACTCTTTCCGCTTCCACTTACACCGGTAATACAGACAAAATTGTTCAGTGGCAATTTTGCCGAGAGATTATTGATATTGTTTACCGTTACATTTTTAATCTCGATCCACTTCTCCTGTGGACGTCTGTAGAAATACTCTATTTTTTTCTTGCCATACAGATAATCAGCTGTGAGTGTTTTTGCTTTTTTAAGTTTTGCAAGGGTTCCGCTAAAAACGACCTCTCCACCGAACTTTCCAGCCCCCGGACCAATGTCGACAATAAAGTCGGCATTTTCTATCGTCTCTTTGTCATGCTCTACAACAATGACAGAGTTACCTTTTTGTTGCAGACTTCGCAGTGTCTTTATAAGTTTTAAAGTATCACGCTCATGCAGACCGATACTTGGCTCATCCAAGACATACATCACACCCGTAAGTCCACTTCCTATCTGTGAAGCGATGCGAATACGCTGTGCCTCTCCACCACTGATTGTACGTGCATCACGACCAAGTGTAATGTAGCCAAGACCGACATCATAGAGAAAAAAGAGCCGCTCACGGATCTCATTTAAGATAGGCTGAGCAATTTGAGCGTGCTGTTTGTCAAGGTAGTCAAAGTTTGATGCATCGGCAAAAAACTCATAGGTCTTTGCTATTGGCATCTCTAAAAGTTCTGCTATACCTTTACCTGCTACTTTTACAGCTAAAGACTCAAGACGCAGACGATTGCCGCTACAGACATTACAGACCTTTTCACTCATATAGTCACCAAGCTCTTTTTCATCTTTGAACATATCATAAGCAATACGGATGATCCCCGGAAAAACACGCTTGACTTTGTGCTTTTTCCATAAAAACTCCACCTCACCAACATTACCGTGCAGTATCGCCTTTTGCTGGTGGGGTTCTAGCTCTGAGTAAGGGACAGTGATATCAATATCATTTGCCTCACAAAAGCCTTTTAGAAAAGTAAAGTAATAACCCTTATTAAAACCATAAACAATCTTTACCGCCCCTTTTTCAATAGGCAAGTCAGGATCGATGATCTTGTCCACATCAAGTGCATAACGAAGCCCAAGACCATCACACTCAGAACAGGCTCCCTTTGGTGAGTTAAAAGAGAATGAAAGTGGTTCAAGCTCATCAAAACTGATCTTACAGTCAAAGCATGCATTGTGTTCTGAATAGTGAATATGTTCTGGCAGATCCAAATCATCAGCATTTAAGATATCGATCTCAAGCTCACCGTAACTCTCTTTGAGTGCTTTTTCAACCGAAGAAGCAATTCGCTCTTTGTTCTCCTCTTTAACAACCACACGATCAATGACAACTTTGATAGTATGTTTTTTTGTCTTGGATAGCTCTATCTCTTCATCAAGACGCACCATAACACCATCAATCATTGCACGCACATAGCCTTTGTGTACCAAAGACTCCAAAAGATCTGCATAACTTCCCTTGTTGTCACGAACAAGCGGAGCCATCAGTACAAGTTTTGCACCCTCAGGCAGTTTTGCTACTTCGTTGATGATGTCTGAAGCTGACATCTGCGAGATCACCTTGCCACACTTGTGACAGTGCTGGATCCCTACACGTGCATAGAGAAGACGAAAATAGTCATAGATCTCCGTAATTGTTCCTACTGTTGAGCGGGGATTTTTAGAGGTTGTCTTTTGATCAATGGCAATAGCAGGAGTAAGTCCTTCTATCTTATCAACATCAGGTTTGCCGACACGATCCAAGAACTGCCTTGCATAACTTGAGAGACTCTCCATATAACGGCGCTGACCTTCTGCATAGAGGGTATCAAAAGCAAGTGTTGATTTTCCACTTCCACTGAGTCCTGTCATAACGATAAGCTCATTTTTTGGGATCTCAAGATCAATATTTTTTAAATTATTTTCTCGTGCACCGGTTATTTTTATAACATCTTTCTTCTTACTCAATCTTTCCCTTTAAAAAAATATTCTTTTTGCTAAATAGAGTACCACAAAAAGATAAAAAGTCACTAACAGACTCTTTTGCAACTTATGTGAAACCCGTTCTTTAAGGTGAATACCGCCATAAACTCCAAGGAGTGAAGCCAGACCGATTGTTACACCACTACCATAGTCAATATGTCCCTCCATTGAATGGGAAATCAACCCTGCAACAGAAGAAAAAACCACAAAAAAGAGCCCTGCCGATGTTGCTTTTTTAAGCGGTATATGTAAAAAACCAACCAAAATAGGCACAAGCAAGATACTCCCGCCTACCCCTATGGTCATACTAAAAGCACCTAAAACAAAACCTATAAGCAGTAAAACAGTATAATGTAACTCTTTTTCTTCTACATCCTCATGTGTTTTAAAAAACATTCGCAGCAGTGCAAAAGAGGCAAATGAAAAGAACATAAGCTCTAAAGACCTGTCACTCAAAAGTGCAGCAATCATGCCACTTAGTAGTGCTCCGCCAAAACCACCGACACCGATGATACTGACCATTTTGATATCAAGAGTACCTTTTTTGTTGTTAAGATAACTCCCGTATAAAGAGCTAAAAACCATCTGCACAACAGAGATCCCAATAGCCGTTTTTGTCTCAAATCCAAGCATTAGAAGTAAAGGAATAAGAATAGTCCCACCGCCAATACCAAAGAAACCGGAGAGTAAACCGACTAAAAGACCCAAAAATAAAAGCTCAAACATAGCTATCCATAAATTTTTTTGAAATTATACTCCATTCCCAATAAGAAACTTCTTGCAAAAACTTTATTTTATTTTACTTTGTGTTTCATTCAAGTATAATCTATACAATTATAAAGCAGGGAAAAAAATGTTAAATACTATTAAAGAAGCAGCAGAAAATTTTTGTATTCATCAACTACGTGAGTCTCATGAAATCAAAGAGGGTTCTACACAAAAGAGAACACTTATTGCTCACATAGATATTGATACACAGGAAGATAAAAAGTATAGAGTATACATCGCTTCTGATCAGGAATTTATGCAAAAGGTTTCTAAACTTTTTTTAGAAGAGGATGAAAGTGATGATGAAACACTGCAGGATATGCTTTTAGAAACTGCAAACCTTATTATTGGAAGTGCAAAAGTCATTGCTCAAGAGACAACAGAAACTCCATTTGTTATTAGCACGCCAAAATTTGAAAAAATTGGTGATTTTGACTTTTCTGTGGATGAATCAATTACAGTTATGCTTGGAAATAAAGAGTTGACAGTTGCTATTAAGGAATTAGATGTCTAAGGGAAAAAAAGAGAAGGAACAAACAGAATTTGATCCAAATACCGATCTTTCATGGATGGATTACTCCGGTATTTTAGATATGGAAGTTGAATTTGTTTCGGATTTGGGTGAGACAGAACTTACTGTTCATGAGATATTGCAACTTGAAAAAGGTTCTATCATTGATCTTAAAAAACCTGCCGGAGAATCTGTGGAATCATATGTAAATGGACGTATACTTGGAAAAGGTGAAGTTATGGTTTATGAGAAAAATCTTGCTATCCGTATAAATGAAGTACTTGACTCCTCAGCTGTACTCTACTACCTTTCAAAAGAGAGATTATAATGAAATATTTACTTCTATTTTTACTACCACTTTCACTGTTTGGATCAAAAATTCTCAGTTATAATATTTATGACAGAACAGACAGAGCCGATCTGATGATAACATTTGACACTCCGTACAGTGGAGTAATCAGACAGAGTCGACGAGAATCAAAAATTATCATAAAACTTGAAGATGCAACTATTGAATCAGCAAAAATCAAAAAAGTATCTTCACGTTTTCTACGCTCAGTTGCCATTACACCAATGCAAAATGAGACACAGGTTATTGCAACGGTACCCTCATCTGTAAAACTTATTGCATCAAAAACAGCAGATGGATATGGACTTCGATTGCGTTTTACAACAAAAAAAACACTCAAACATCAAACTAGCAATAGCACTACAACTGATACATCAAACAATCTCTCCAATCTACCAACTAAAAAAGATGATAATATTTCACAAAGTTATTATATAGTAATTGCGATTTTAATCATTGGTATTCTTATACTCTTTTACATTAAGAGAAAAACAATGCCACAAAACCAAAGCTCTTCACAACAAAAAACTCCATGGCTGTTTAATGCCAATACACCAAAAGAGAGTAGCGCTGCTGTAAATGAACAGATATCGCCTCAACACACGTCAAATGAAGTTTCAATACGTTTTCAAAAAGCTATTGATACAAATAATACAGTGGTAATGCTTGACTTTGGCAAAGAGAGTTATCTTGTACTTATGGGAAACAGTAATATTTTGCTTGACAAATTTCATGAAGATAAACCGACTTCTCAACAAGAGTTTGAGACTATATTGCAAAGTAGACACGAACAGCTTGAAAGTTTTCTTAACGGAACAGATACAGCAAAACAGACAACAGAAAATAAGGAGCCACTTCAGGCTTATAAAGAGAGAGCTGCTTCACTAATTTATAATGATGAACTTTAAGTTCATCATTTAGCATTACTATTTTCAAAACGTTCTTTTAATAATTTCTTGATTGTATTTATATTTTGAAGATTTAATTGATATTTATCATCCATGAGTTTATTTATATGAAAAACCTCTGTTACAGTGATTCCATACGGATCTTTTTTCTCTTTTGACTCTTTGCCGTTATCATCAAAACTGTAAAGATAGAGATTTTTACGTGTTGTTTGAATATAGTATGTCAATACTATCTCATCAGAGTGTTTTTTCTCAATAGCAACTACAACACGCTGTTCATCTTTATAGTTATCATGTTCAAGATTTAAAATCTTCTTCGCATCACTTAAAGAGAGATATCCTATATAAAATTTATTGTAAAGATCATGATAACGCTGAATTTTATAGTTATATAAAAAACTCATATCTACAATATGTTTAGGATGTGAACGCAGTTTTTTCGTAATCCAGCTCATTGTATTGTAGTATCTAAAAGGGTGTAGTTTCAGCGTATGTGCCTCTATCATCTTTTTAGAACGTATCTTATCTTTTGGTTGTAGTTTCTGTTTATCGAGCTTTGTAATGTACTCTAGTACCTCTTTTGCAGAAAATTCTTTAGTAAACCATACTTTACAATAGTTTGGGAACTGTTTTGTGCCTGTTGCACCCTCATTTAAAATAATAAGTGATTTAATTGTATAGTTTGGAAAAATAATCTCTAAAAGTGCCTTCTTCTTTCTCAATCTTTTACGCAATTTTAAAACAGACTTTACAAGTGTCATCTCTACAAAATAGAGCTCATTGTTTTTAGTAAGAAACATTGCATCAAATTCAGAGATCTCTCGAGACTTCGTACGATAAACTATCTGCTCTTTTTCACTGATTGAGAGTGTATTTGCATAGGCTTTATGTTTTGACTGGTGAAAACCTTTTAATATAAACTTTGTAATATAATCATTCTCTTCAGCATATCGAAGCAGTTTCTCGTACAAAAAGTTTTCATAGACTTCACCTTCAAAAGAGCGGTATGAACTCAAATATGAAGGATCTTCAGTATCAATCCCTTTCTTGATTAAAGAGAGAAGATGTTTTGTATTATAGACATAATGCAGAAGATTATCTGCTATATCATCTTTTTCAAGGTTTTTAATTGATTTTGATATCTCTAAACTCATGCTAACTCTGCTTTTGAAAAAAACTCATCAAGAATATTGCGAAATTCTGTTACATCACTGATCGTATTTACCTGATTTCTAAGAGCAGAAGCTCCACGATACCCTTTTGTATAAGTATGTGCATGTTTTCTAAATAAAATAGCACCATAATCACCGTAAAATTCTATCATCTTGTCAAAATGTTCCATAATTATCTCATGTTTCAAGGCTATATCTACATACTCTTCACCACTACGAAGCTGATGAAAAATCCATGGTGCACCAACTGCTCCGCGACCTATCATAACACCATCGGCACCAGTATGTTCCAAGACCCATTTAGCTTTCTCATACGAATCTATATCACCATTGGCAATAACAGGAATATTCACTGCTTTTTTTATCTCGGCAATAGCATCATAATCAACAGGAGCTTTAAATTTTCCAGCGCGTGTACGACCGTGAACAGCCAGGAAATCAGCACCGCTATCTTCAACAACTTTTGCAATATCTACATGATTTTTCTCTTCAAATCCAAGACGAATTTTTACAGAAGTAAGTTCTTTATTAGAGGTCTCTTTAATGGTTCGTATAATTGATCCCATAAGTGGTAGATCCAATAATAAAGAACTCCCGCTTCCATGACCGACAACTTTTGGCACCGGACAACCGCAGTTAAGGTCAATAATATCAATCCCCTCCTGTTCATTTAAAACTTCAACAGCACGTTTTACAATATCAACATCACTGCCTGCTATTTGAACAGAGTAAGGGTCTTCAAGGGGAGATTTTTGCAGCATGTGCAAAGTTTTTTGTGAGCCATGAGCCAAAGCATTTGAACTTAGCATTTCACTCACAGTTAAATCTGCTCCAAATTTTTTAACAACACTTCGTAAAGGAAGATCTGTAAAGCCCGCTAAAGGGGCTAATACATAAAGAGGTTTTTCAAAGGAGAGATTTTTTAGCATATTTTATACAAATAGATAAATACTGAAGTTTTTACCACACTCTTTAAGTGCACGGTAAGCTCTGAAATTTTCAAACTCGTCAGCATGAGCATTTTGCAGAATTTCATCAGCAAGCTCAATCATCTCTAAATCAAATAGAGTAAACAGATATGCATCCATCACTTCTTCATGATTTTCATTACTTAATATCTCAAAAAGTTTCATTCTCTGTTCTGGAATCATACCAGCTTTTGAGAGTGTAATTGCAAGATCCATATACTCTTTTTTAGAGTAATTAAATTTTTTCAATAACTCGATCAATTCATCATTTGAAATTGTCAAAGGATGTTTTTCTGAATTTATACGATCAATAATCTCTTGCAATGAATCCTGTGTTAAGAATGCTTTATATTTAAGAATATTTTGCAATGTAGCAGTTTTTACATACTCCGCATAAACATATTGACAAAAAGATTCTGCATATTTTGTACAGTTAGCCAAGATGTCAGCTGCTGAAATATCACCTTTTTGAAATCTATTTTTCTCATTTTGAATTACAAGAGGATTTTCCGGAAGAAGGTTGTAAGATCTAAGATCAACAACTTTTCCATGTTTAATATCATCAATAATTCTTAAAACTTTATCAATTTTTGCATTACCGGTTTCACCTATAAATTCACCATTTGGAATAATAGTACTTGTTTCAAGTAGTTTTCCTAAAAGTTTATATCTTTGTGTTTTAAAGTTATAACTTCTAATCTGTTTACCTAAATAAGCATCAATAATAACATCAATAATTTTTTCAAAATCTTTTTCATAGCCACGAAGTCTAAAACTTCCAAGCATTGAGTAAAATGACATATGTAATACACTTCCTAAATATAAAACAACCAGTGGTGCAACAATCCATGCGGCAACAGGCAACATTGGCATATGCACACCAAAAATATCTATACTTGTCGTATCATGACTAATATATACATACACATACCAACCAACAAGAGCTATCCAAATAAACGCTGCTATCGAATATCTTTTTATATACATTTCAACTTCCTTAGTTAGATTTTTCTACAATTTCTCTACAGTCAATACAGTAAATTGCATGTGGTTTTACTTTTAAGCGCTGAAAACCGATATCGTCTTCACACATCTCACAAATACCATACTCACCATTGTCTATCTTTCTTAGTGCTTTTTCAATCTCTTCAAGCTCTTTTGCCTGTTGATTGACAATTGCACTCTCAACCATTGAGTTATTATTTACAGAGGCATGATCACCCTCGTCATTGAGTTCTAAATTGCTTAGTTGATTCAACTCGCTATTTACACTATTAATATTCTTTTGAATCTGTTCTTTACGACTCTCTAGTATTTCTTTGAAATAATTTAACTCACTTGCCTGCACGTATGCTTTCCTTATTTATGATATGGATGATTACTTAGTATGGAAAAACCTCTGTAAATCTGTTCTAACAAAACTGCTTTTGCTATTTTATGACTCATAGTTATCTTTCCAAGGCTTATTACTGCATTGCTTTTTTTTAAAAAGCTCTCTTCAAAGCCATAAGCGCCACCAATAAAAAATTTAACGGACATTTTATCATTTAATAGCTTACTAAATTCAAAACTGTCGATTAATTTTCCATCAGGATGTAAAGTTATACAAAAACTTTGATCAATATAAGGTTCTAAAACCTTTGAATATGCCTCTTGGGCAGCTTTTGGTGAGATAGTGTGTGCTTTGGTTACATCTTTGTTAAAAATTTCTGTATCTTTAACTTTTGCAAAGCGACTTATCATTTTTTCTAATTCTTTATAAAGAGGATCATAGAGTGTCTTCTCTTTTTTGGCAATAGATACAATTTCTATCTTCATAAAAGTCCACTTCCTATAACATGATAGGTAACATTTTCAAACTTATCATCCAAACGTACACCACCTATTGCCGCAACATAATGTTTTGAGAGTTTTGCAATAGTATCTAAATTTTCACCTAAAACAGTAGATATATCACTCTTTGTAGAAGTATTTCTATATGCTCCAAGACCTATGTAGTTTAGGTCCATATCATTTGCTTCAAGAACCTCTTGCTTGTTATGTGTTGAAATTCCAAGAATTTTGTCACTGCCTATAACACTACGTAAAATAACTACAGCTTTTTTTGTATCTGGATCAATTTTATGTAAATCTTCCTGACCCACATGAACACCGTCACAAAACTCTATAAGTTCATAAGCATCATTGACAATTAAAAAACCATCATATTTTTTTCGAATCTCTATAAGCTGTTTTTTTATGGAAGCAATATCAGAATTTTTTGCACGATATTGAATAATCTCTGCTTTATGTTCTTTGGCTTTTTGCAAAAAAGTATCTATATCAATCCCTTTTTTATCCAGCATATCCTGATCACATAAAGCATAAAGTCGCATACTGTTTGCTAGTCTTTTAACATTAAACGCATCAGATCTGCGAGTGTTTTTTTGAGTTCATTACGATTTACAATCATATCAATAGAGCCTTTTTCAAGTAAGAACTCAGCACGCTGAAAACCTTCTGGAAGCTCAGAACCGATAGTCTGCTCAATTACACGTGCTCCAGCAAATCCAATAAGTGCACCCGGTTCTGCAATAATAATATCACCAAGGTTTGCAAATGAAGCAGATACCCCACCCATTGTCGGATCTGTAAGTACCGAGATAAAAGGAAGTCCTGCATTAGAAAGCTTTCCAAGCGCTGCTGATGTTTTACTCATTTGTAACAGTGAAAAAGTTGATTCTTGCATTCTGGCACCTCCAGAAGCTGAAAGAATCACTAAGCCCTCTTTGTTATCTATTGCGCGTTGTACTGCACGAACAATCTTTTCACCTTCAACAGAACCTAATGATCCACCCATAAAAGCAAAATCAAAAATTACTAGTTGCGTTGGAACACCATTCATTTTACAGCTACCCGCAACAACAGAGGATTTTCTTCCTGTTTTTGCTTCACTCTCTTCAAGACGCTTTTTATATGTTTTTTTATCTACAAATTTTAGCGGATCAACAGGTTCTAGTTCTGCATCAAATTCAATAAAAGTTCCCTCATCTGCAAGTAGTTTAATACGCTCTTTTACACCGATACGTATATGATATCCACATTTAGGACAAACATAATTTTGATTCTCAACCTCTTTATAGTACATTAAAGAGTGGCAAGATTTACATTTTATCCAATGAGAACCGGCTTCTGTTTTTTCAGGCTGTTTATTATCAAAAGTTTTCGTAAAAAGGTTGAGTAAATTCAAAAAAGATCCTTATATTATAATAGTGCAATATTATAGCAAATTTATACTAACATAAAAATGGATTTGGATTTTTTTGTGATTTTCAATGAAAAAATTGTAGAAAAAAGAAGCTATTTCTACCCTTATAAAAGGATAGAAATAAAGAAGATTGCTATCTTTTATTTTAAAAGAGAGTTTGCAATACTTCTTGCAGCCTCACGGCCATCATAAGCAGCAGTTACAACTAAATCTGCACCACGGAAACAATCCCCTCCGGCATAGATACCGGCTGTTGATGTCTCATGTGTCTCTTCATTAATAACAATCCCACCCCATGAGTTTGTCTCAATACCGTTTTCAGCTAAGAATGAAGGAACAGCAGGATCAAAACCAAGTGACATAATTACAACATCTGCATTGATTCTATGCTCACTCCCTTTTACCTCTTCCATTCTTTGACGTCCAGATGCATCTTTAGCCCCTAGTGTAGTTTTTACAACTTCAACAGCCACTGCACGCCCTTCATCATTAACAACTATCTCTTTAGGAGATACAAAGAAAGTAAAGTCTACACCCTCTTCCATTGCATTTTTATACTCTTTTTTCGATCCTGGCATATTTTTCTCATCACGTCTATAGAGACATGTTACAGATTTTGCACCCTCACGTTTTGCAGTACGAAGACAATCCATAGCAGTATCTCCACCACCGATTACTACAACATTAAGATCTTTAAAATCAAACTTTTTGTCATAATCAAGTTTAAAGTTTTTTCTTTGAATAGCTGTTAAATAATCCATAGCAGCATATACATTTGGAGCATTCTCACCTGCGATACCGGCTGATTTTGGTTTTGTTGCACCAACACCGATAAACATCGCATCATGTGAGTTTGCTATCTCTTCAAAAGTGATATCACGCCCCACTTCACAGTTAAGTACAAGCTCCAGTCCTGCTTCTTGAAGAAGTTTTACACGACGCTCTACAATTTTTTTGTCAAGTTTAAAGTTTGGAATACCATATGTTAAAAGTCCACCTGCGCGATCTGCTTTTTCATACATAGTTACTGCTATGCCTGAACGAAGCAGATATGTTGCAGCTGAAAGACCAGCAGGTCCGCTTCCGATAACGGCTACTTTTTTATCAGTAGTAATACCAGGAAATTCCGGCTTGTAACCAGCTTTAAAACCAGCTTCAGTGATGTGTGTCTCAACAGAACCGATAGTAATTGCACCATGGCCGTCATTTAAAGTACAGTCACCTTCACAAAGTCTGTCATGCGGACAAACTCTACCCATAACTTCAGGAAACGGTGAAGGTTCATTTGAGAGTTTAAATGCAAACTCCAAATCTTTTTCACTTACAGCTTTTAACCATTGAGGAATGTAGTTATGAAGAGGACATTTGTTTAAACAAAACGGGTCCCCGCACTGAATACATCTGTCACTTTGAGTAGCGGCTTCATCACGATCAAATACCTCATAGATTTCACCAAAGTCTTTCGTTCTCTCAACGACAAGTCTCTTTTCCGGGTCAATTCTCTCTGTTGTTAAATATTCTCTCATTATTAATCTCCATTCTCTAGGTTAAGCGGTAACTTCGTTAAGTTTTTCGGTTTTACCAACCAGAAGTTTCTTACTTCTACTCTAAAATTATCAAGCAAATCCTGTGCTTTTTTACTTCCTGTTTCAACTACATAATCTTTGAGTAAACGTTTAAGGTAGTGACGTGCCTCATCACCCTCATCAGTATCAATTCTTACAGCTTCAATAAGCTCACCATTTACATTTTCAATGAAACTGTGCTCTTTGTCATATACAAAGCTGATTCCACCTGTCATACCGGCACCGAAGTTGATACCTGTTTTTCCAAGGATAACAACAACACCACCTGTCATATACTCACAAGCATTGTCCCCTGTTCCCTCAACAATAGCAAATGCGCCAGAGTTACGAACAGCAAAACGCTCACCCACACTTCCTGATACATAAAGTTTACCACCAGTTGCACCATAAAGACAAGTATTACCACCTGCTGAGTATGTTTCACCCTCATTGTCAGATGTAATGATGATTTTACCACCGTGCATACCTTTACCGATGTAGTCATTTGCCACACCTTTAAGGTAAATAGATACACCGTTGATAAGAAATGCTCCAAGTGCCTGCCCTGCAACACCTTCAAGATTGATCTTAATCGTATCAGGTTTAAGACCTTCATCACCATAGTATTGTGCAATCTCACCAGAGATAAGTGCACCAAAACTTCTGTTAAGGTTACAGATCTCACTTTTAATGCGGATCGGATGTTCAGGGTGTTTGATAGCAGCATAAGCCTCTTTAAGAAGCTCTTTTTCATAGCTGTTGTCATCAAACGGAGGATTGAATGGCTGTTGATGTGTATCAACACCCTCTTCTTTATGAAGCACTGCAGAGAAGTCAAATTTTTGAGCAAACTCATCCTCTTTAACTTTAAGCAGATCAACACGACCGATCATCTCCTCCATAGTTCTGTAACCAAGCTGTGCCATAATGGCTCTTACATCTTCAGCAAGCAGTGTAAAGTAGTTTATAACTTGATCCACATGTCCTTTAAAGAACTCTTCACGAAGTTTTTCATTTTGTGTAGCAATACCAACAGAACATTTATTTACGTGACAGATTCTCAGCATTTTACAACCTACAATTGTAAGAACACCTGTACCAAATGCATACGACTCAGCACCAAGAAGTGCAGCTTTTACAACATCAAGACCAGTTTTAAGTCCACCATCCGTTTGCAGCTCAACCAAGCCACGAAGGTTATTTGCTTTAAGTGCATTATGCGCTTCAGAAAGACCAAGCTCCCATGAGTTACCCGCAAACTTGATAGAAGTCAGTGGAGCAGCACCCGTACCACCATCACCACCAGAGATAATGATTTTATCTGCATATGCTTTTGCAACACCCGCTGCAATTGTACCAACACCAACAGTAGAAACAAGTTTTACAGCTACACGAGCCTTAGGGTTAACCTGTTTCATATCAAAGATAAGCTGTGCCAAATCCTCAATAGAGTAGATATCGTGGTGTGGCGGAGGTGAGATGAGTGTAACACCCGGAACTGTATGACGAAGTTTACCAATAAGTGGTGTAACTTTATGTCCTGGAAGCTGTCCACCCTCACCCGGTTTTGCACCTTGCGCAACTTTAATCTGGATCTCTTCAGCAGAACGTAAGTACGCCGGAGTTACACCAAAACGACCTGATGCAACCTGCTTGATTTTTGAAACTCTCTCCGTACCAAAACGATCTTTATCTTCTCCACCCTCTCCTGAGTTTGACTGACCGCCAATTCTGTTCATCGCAATAGCGATAGTCTCATGCGCTTCTGGAGAGATTGAACCAAGACTCATTGCAGCTGATGCAAAACGTTTAAAAATTGCCTCTTTAGGCTCTACTTCGCTGATATCGATCGGCTCTCTGTCTGACTTTATATCCAAGAAGTCACGGATCATCTTCAGACCACGACCCTCTACAAGTTTTTTGAGTTCTGCAAAATCTTCAGGCTTACCGCTTGAAGCCATTTTATGAATAGCATGAATAACAGCAGGACCGAAGTCATGGTGCTCTTGACCTGTATAGAATTTGTAAAAACCACCAATATTAAGTGGGAAAATCTTTTTAAATCCGTCATTTTTAAATGCTGATGTATGATACTTTTCTAATCTTTCATCAATATCTTCATATGTAAGACCAGGAACAACACAGTTTGAAGACTCAAAACAATCTTCAACGATCTCACGGCTAAGACCCATTACGTCAAAAAGACCCGAGTTTCTGTATGATGCAATCGTAGCAATACCCATTTTTGACATAATTTTTAAAAGTCCGCCATTTAAAGCAGTATGTACTGATTTAAGTGCCTCTGGGATCGTTATCTTCGAGTTCTTTTTACGTTTAAGCTGATTGATAGCTGTTGCAAAAAGTAAATTAGGATATATTGCACTGACACCATACCCTATTAAAACTGCTGCAGAGTGCGAGTCAACAACTTCACCAGTTACAGCAATCATAGATACTAAATGACGTACCTTGGCTTTCAGCAATGCAAAATTAATACGCCCTACTGCCATAGCCATTGGAATAGTCTTTTTCTCTGCACTAAACGCACTATCATCAAGAATAACAATTCTTGTACCATCATCTTTTACAGAATCTATAATCTGTGCA
>Ga0256837_1001690_pt1 | contig 14812 bp, 13 predicted proteins | sample 4562384metaG_FD_185976 | JGI IMG/M metagenome (GOLD analysis project Ga0256837, IMG submission 185976) | Hydrothermal vent microbial communities from Guaymas Basin, Mexico - 4561-384 | ecosystem: Environmental > Aquatic > Marine > Hydrothermal vents | place: Mexico: Guaymas Basin | collected... | reverse complement strand
CTTAGTTAGTAGCGATATGCAACGAGTATGTGATGAGTTTGGGATAACCCTAATGAAAAGACCTGTTGCAAGACCGCAATTTGGTGCACATGTTGAAAGAGTACTTGGAAGGATAAATAAAGAAGTTCATAATTTAACGGGCACTACATTTTCCAATATACAGGAGAAAAGAGATTATGATTCTGCTAAGAATGCTGTATTTACAATTGAAGAGCTCAACCATTGGATAACCTATTATATTGTTAATGTCTACCATAAAGAATATCACCATGGAATTAAAATGTCACCTACCGAAAGATATGAAATTGGTATCTTCGGTGACGATACTACTGCTGGAACTGGAGTACTCCCTTCAATCATAGAAAATCCTGAAGATATCAGAACAGCCTTGTTGCCAACATATTTTCGAACGGTACAAAAAGATGGTATCAATCTCAATGGTATTACTTACTATTCTGATGTACTACGACACTGGATAGGTATTACTAACGAGAAAAAAGAAAAGATAAAACATAAAATCAAATTAGATCCATTGAATATTCAAAAAATATACTTTTACGATCCTGAGATAAAAGAATATTTTGAAGTGCCATATAAAAAGTTATATGCACCTGTCATGACTTTATGGGACTTATATGCAACAAAAAGATACCTTAAAGAGCATAATGTATCTAACTACACAGAAGATGATATCTTTCGTGCTTACGATGTCCTAGAGAGCATAGAAAAAAAAGCTATTGATAAACATAAAAAACAAAAAATTAGAAAATCTAAGCCTGCCAAAATTAGCACAATCAACAATGCACATGCAGAAGAAGCAAAACCACTTGATAGTAAACATTATGATTCATTATTTGATGATATAGAGATATTTAAAGTATCAAATACAAAGGATACAAATGCCGAAGATTAATCTGATACCTGAAGCATTAGATGCACTTAGTAAAAATGATGAAGAAAGAATAGCCTTTATTTCAATGGATAGATGGATTGACTACCCTGCTGCACAAAATATTTTAAAAATGTTAGAGAGTATCAAGACTCATGAAAAAGGTAAAACTAGAATAGCAAGTAGACTCCTTGTTGGTTCATCAAATAATGGTAAAACATATCTACTCCAAAAATTTATAACAGATAACCCACCTTATGACTATTATAGAAGTAATCCAGATATATTAACTGAAGAATTTTTTGATAAATACACAGCCACAGGTATCCCAGCTTTATATGTTTTAGCACCTTCTGAACCAAATGAAGCGAGACTTTATAGTAATATTTTAAATAGTATTAATGCTCCATTTAAAGAGCGAGACACAAATGCTAGAAAACAATATTTAGTGGAGTATTACCTTGAATTATTAAATGTAGATATGCTTATAATTGATGAAATTCATAATATTTTAAGTGGATCAATCGCAAAACAAAAACAGGTAATGAATGCAATTAAAAATCTAAGCAATACAATAAAAATACCCATTGTTTTATCAGGTACTAAAGATGCATTAAGAGCAATTAGTACCGATACTCAAATTGATAGTAGATTTAGACCTATGTATCTCAAGAAGTGGAAAATGGATAAAGATTTTGTTAGTATGCTTGCAACAATTTTAACAACATTGCCCTTACGAAAAGAATCAGATATTTTAACACCTCAAGTTGCTCAAAAAATTCTCAATCTAACCGATGGATGCATAGGTGATATTATCAACTTGTTTAAGCAATCTGCCATTTATGCTATAGAAACTAAAAGTGAACGAATAACAATCAAAGAGTTACAAGAGTGCGGATATATTTCAATGAAACATGTTTTCAAAGATATTAATCTTCAAGAGATATGATAAAAAAAGTTGTCTTTCTAAAACTAAAAGAACTGCCTTTTTTAATCATTCCTATTCCTCTTCGAAATGAATTGTTTAGTTCATGGATTACACGAACTGCTTATGCCCATCATACACATCCACATACATTCATCAATCTATTTTTAGGTGATAGCTATCGTACTTTTTTTGGAAATAATATCGATGCTATTCTTTGCAATTCTGATATCAATACAATACAAAAGAAATGTAACAATAAAATCAATATTCTTCCACTTACCCTAAAAAGTTATGCAGGCTATCTTCAAGAAAATATTATAAACAATGGTACCAATAAATTTCTCACATCTCTTCGATTCTGTCCTATGTGTTTAAGAGAAGATAAAGTACCTTATTATAGAAAATATTGGTCTGTAGTTTTTTATACTATATGCCTTAAGCATCAATGTTATATGTATGATAAATGTCCACAGTGCAATAAAAAACTCAATATCTCTAAAATGTATAAAAATACTTTCTCTTTTACATTTTGTTCTTCATGTGGATTTGACCTAAAAAAGGCTCACAAACTACCAATCTATTCCGATAAAAAATATATACAATCTAATCAAAAACTAGCTACAATTTTAGAATCTGGATATATACAACTAGGCGATAAACCTATATATTCTTTTTATTACTTTGACACAATTACACAATTGGCTAAACTTATTTTAGTTCATAGATATCAAAATAACCTTGATTCAAAAAAGTTACAATATTTTAAAATCAAACGCTCCTTTATGCCTATCTATTACCAACTATCTATAAAAGAACAATTTATAATTTTTGGAATTGTAATGAAGCTATTTGATAATTATCCAAATAACTTCAAGGAATTTGTAAAGGATAATCAACTTACACATACAAAACTTATAAAAGACATGACTTATTTGTCATTTTGGTATACTAACCTTCTTAATGATGTAACACCTAGGTTTATTCCCATTACAAAGTTTATTACAAAAGAAGAAATTTTCAATGCAAAAGAATATCTTAAATCTAAAAATATACCCATTAACAAAGCTAATTTAACACGATTGCTAGGATGCAATTTTTTTAGTATTTATAATAAACTTCAAATTGATTGAGAACAAACAAGACCCTTATTATATAGAGCTAAGGAAGTTCAATTTCTGCTATTTGCTTTGCTGTATCTAAAAACATATTAACTGCACTTGTAAATCTAAAACTTACATTCTCTTCAATATATTCATCTATTTTTATTTAGATAGTAGCTTTTTTCTTTTAAAATAAGGTTTTTAGTTGAAGGTGAAGGGGAAGAATATTCTATACTTCCTATATAACCTTTATATTCAATTGTATTAGACATCACAAACTCCTTTTATTTTTTGATATATTTACTATCTTCCATTTTTAATAATAAACAATTCTTTTAAAGCTTTTAAGAAATGTCAAAAAAGATGCTCAGGGTGATAATTATATTAGGCTCTATAGAGAGATCTTTTATTTACTAATTTTGTACTTTAAAGAAAAGGATGTAAATCTAAAATACTAAATTTGCTTCACTCAACTCATTAAGATATCTGTCCATTGCATAACATATGTTATCACTATTTGTCGTGTTAGCCACTTTAATAAATTCATCTTTATCATAGATATACACTATATTGTAAATACCTATTTTTGTTGAAGCAAAAAAACTCTCCTTGTATGATACATAGTCAATAATACCATTACTTCGAACAACCTCAAAATCTTTAGAGGGATTAATATCTATACAATCAAAAACACTCTCGTAATAAAATGACTTCATCTCTCTTATCGTTTTAAGCATTCCTGCTTGAATATTTCTTCTATCAAGATACAACTTTTGCAATATTTCATCTTCATCACTCTGACTTACTTTAATAGAAGTAGGATTACTTACTTCTTCTATGTCATTACCTTCATCTATATACGACTCTTCTTGTCCTCTTAATCGATGACGAGGTAATAAGAAAGTTTTACATTTTGTGTCATTTAGAATAAGCATTTCCAAAGCACTTTTTTTAGAATTTTGATACTGAGATAAATCTATATTTAAAATTAAACTGTCGGTAAAGCTCTCTTGCTTTGTTATTTGTAAAAACCTTGTATGCTCTGGAGTGCTAAGGTAGATTTGAATTTTTCCAATGGATGAAGTTACTATATAGTCACTTTCTTGTACTTTTTTGATAGAAAAAAGTTCTATTCTATTTGATTGAGAGGAGTATGGTACTTTCTGTAAAGTGGATATACTATTTAACTTTACTTTGATATACCTAGAAACTTCAAATATTTGTTTTGCCATGTCTCTAACAGAGACCCAATAAGAATAGCTACAGTCATTTAAAGCTTTATCAAAATGACTAAAATGATGTTCATTTATTTCACCCTTTCTGGCAAGAAGTTTCATATTACATGATGGGCATAAACACATGCAAGATAATCCACCAAGCACTTCATTGACTTCGACAAGCTTTTTGAGTTGAACTGAGTATGCAAATGGAATAAGTGACATTATAAAAACTCTCTGTTTTAAATAGTTGATTTATCTAATGTTTCATATAAAAACATCAACATAAATATAAAAGTAAATACATAACTTAAATTCACACTTAGCTGTATATTTCTTATTTTATTGTCACGAATAAAAGACACTTTGGCTATTTCTTTAAATAAAAGCTTTTTAGCACTTCTTTCGTCTGTTATCTCTTTATCAAAATTATTAAGTAAATATTCTAAACTATGGTGTTCATCTTTTTTCATTAAAATAAAAAACATATTAAAACCAAATTTCTTATCCTCTTTAGAATAAAAAACATCTGATGGATTTTGAACGGGACTTATATTCATCATAATTCCGATTAAAACACAAACCCAGAAAAAAGCAAAAATACTTAAAATTGTTACAGATGGAGAGCTTATTGCTAAAGTATCTTTTTTTGCTAAGATAGTTCCTATTAAGCCCAGAAACAAAGCATTATATGAAACTAGAAAAACTATTTTTCTATCTAGTGCTCTAATTGTATCTGAAGCATCTTTTACTGCATCTCTTAAAATATCCATTTTAATTTTTTCCAAATCATCTATTTTAGGCATTTGTAAACTCATTCATAGCTTTATTTGAGAAACTACCATGATAACAACTTCTATTATGATTATATGTAAAAAAACCTTGCTGATACTTAGTAAAAATACCATAAACTCTCTCTGAAATCATTATTTGTTTATCATCTGAAGTTCTATTGCCATGATTACACATTTTCGCTGCTTCCCCTACAGCCTTACCTATCCAAACAACTTCATTTATTCCAGAGCCTTTATATCCTGCTTGCATATAAAGTGTTTCGCCATCTTCAATTCCGATACCTACTTCTAGTGATGAGTAACCTTTCATCACAAGTCTTTTGTTTAGCATCGTGATTAAAGATGAAGTTTGACTAACTGTATCAAATATGGACTGAACATCTGAATTATTTGGTGTATTAAATACAGCCCATAAACCATCACCCTCTATGTATATTTCACTTATGGTAGTATTATTTCTAAACATCGCAATAACTTCAGATATATAAGCTCTATAAATTTTTGCCAATACAGGTCTTGTATGTTTCGCTGATAGCTCTTTTGAACCACGAATATCTATGAAAACAACTGTAACTCCAACATAGAATCCATTAGAGTAAGTGAGAGTATCTCTTGACGGTATATTATTTTTTGAAGGATAATTATTATCTGAGTCATTCAATATTTCTTTTATATTTTCTAAACTTTTCTTTTGGTTATAAATAGCATAAGTTACTTTCATTATATATTTACCTTTCTAAAATATTGCATATATTACTCCCAAGTGAACTACGGTTGATGTAGCCATAAGATCTGTTCCGGATGATTCTCTTTTATTTATCTCTCTTCTAGTTTCACTTATATTTTCTGCATATTTAAAGAGTAGAAAACCTAAAATAAAAAAGCCTATCCATATATACCAACTATTTTGATATGTTTGTAAACTAATAGGAGATATATCAATATTATTAAGCATCTTTTGAAAATCCAAACTTTTTCAAACAGTTATGAAATCGTTCTCTTTCTGTTAATGTTAATAGCTTCACAGTGCTAGATAAACTCTCTATTTTCTTGCCTTTTTCTTGACAGCATTTACATAGTACTTTATAAAAAGCAGAATCATCTTTATGAGTTTTGTAATGGTCTTCAATCATTTCAAATAATTCATTTGCTGGCTTCGCTATTCCATCTTTAGCTCTATAGTGTGTTTGGCGACAACTTACTTTTAGACTATCACCATGTTTATTACCACTATTATCATCAACTACTTTGCCTATCTGTAAATCACTTAATTTCTCAACATTCTCACAATTTATATCTTTTGTTGCTATGTACATATTTTATATCCTTTATAATCGATTATGTATTATATATTATGTAGCGATAAAAATATTTATCACTTGTAATTATCTTGATAACTTTTTATCCTTTCAGCAATTGCTTCTTTTAATGTATCAGGAGATTCAACAAGCATTTCAGGCATATACTTTAAAATAGTTGGAATAATATCTTTATAATCAGGATTCGTAATTTTCACTTCAAATCTTCTGTACTTTACACCATTAATTTCTGTTACATAATTAGTCTTTTTCCATGCGGTAAAAAAAGAAGCCAACTCAATATGATTTGTACGGAATTCATCAACTAAAATCTCAACTGTATCTATAGGTGCTTTATAATCAACAAATGCATTCATGGCTAACTTTAATCTCAAGTCAACATTTTTAAAATCATATTTATAGAATTCATCAAGGATTACAGGTTTTTGTATAAGAGAGAGGCGGAATGACTTGATCTTGTCTCCCTCTTCATAACAAATTAAATACCAATAATACTCTATATAGACGATTCTGTATGGAAAGACTCTTCTTGTTTTTGGAATATTTTTAGAGGGATAATTGAGCTGAACTATATTCCTATCATTGATAGCATGCTTTAAAAGGGCGAAGGTTTGTTCCATATCCTTATTTATCTCTTCAGCTTTGTGTTGTTTAAAGATATAGGTTTTAGTACGTTTGGTGTAGTTTTCGACTATCTTTTTATGAGTTGAAATAAGTCCCTTGCCTAGCCTTGCCTTAGTTCGACTCATCGCGGTAAGAACAACTGCTTCTTCAGGTTCTAGGAGTTCTCTTTGCAAGAAACCAAGTTCTCCACTTTTTACTACCCATTTTTTTGTGCTACCGTCATAGCCAAAACAATTTTTATAAAACTTGTCTCTTACTTCACGGAGTCGCTTTTTTACACCATCGGGGCTTACCTTGTGTATTTTAGCGACCTCTACTACTGAGACACCTTTTCCGTTGGAGATTTGGCGGATTAGTGATGGGATGAGTTCTTCAATTTTTTTCAATTTAATACTTTTATTTTCATAAATACTTAAACACCTTCAAAGCAATGCGACTATATGAAATAGAATCAAGAAAAACATCTGCAACAAATTCACCTAAAATTTCATTTACTGCATACTCCTTAAGTTCATCTTTTATATCTTTTTTCTCTTCTTCTGCAATTTTATCTTGCTTTTCCCATATAGCAAAGTAGAGTAAAATGGCTTTCTTTTCTGATAGCTTTTCCTCTTCAATTATTTTTTTGATTATCTTTATATGTTTTTCTCTTAGCACATAATCGAGCCATTCATTTATGATTTTTTGAGAGAAGTTTTTTATATATTCTTTAAAAGCTTTATGCAGTGATATATCTGTGTTAACACCATTAAAAATTTTTGAGATATATTCGTCATCATCTTCCATAAACAATAAATTGAAAAACACATCACACTGTGGTATGTCTAAAGCTTTTATTGGAGGCCATTCTATATCTTTTTTTAGTGTATTTGAGATAATAAAAGAGTGTACTTTTATATCCTCTTTCCATGAATTTTCTAGTGTTTTTATGGCATATGGTGCTTCACAAACTTTCCATTTAGTTTCAGCATTTCGTATTCCTTTAGGGTCACAAAATATGATATGCTTTTGTTGGTTTTCATCTTCATACCAGATAATAAAATCAGGGTAAAATATGCCATCATCTGCGATGATACCTATGTTGCCTTTAGATTTATTTCTTAAAACAACAGCATTTAATCCATTACTTTGAATAAACTCTTGTAAATCACAGATGAACTTAAATTCATAAGTATTTAATTTATCCGGTGTAACTTTTATCTCTTGTATATCTTCGAAATAGGCATCATCTGAATCTTTTATATCTTTATAGTTTTCTGTGTAGTTTTTATCGAAACATTTTTGATAAGTTTCATACACAGGTTGACTATCTGTATGTGGGTCTATTGCTAATGGTTTGTAGTAATGAGATGCTATATTATTTATAAAGATTTTATAACTATCATCTTCCTTTAATCTTTGATTGATTTTTTTTATATCTGCACTTTTATCAACTATAAATTTCACTTCATATTGTCTCATATAGTCTTCATCTGAAACTGTTTTATCAAATAGGTAATTTTGTTTCGTAATACTATAAAGTATTTTATTTTTTACCTTAGATATAAAAACATTAACCACTTGTATGATAATTTTTTGAAACTGCTTAGGATGTTTCATATCTCCATCATACTTAAGGATGACTTTTTTTGATGCTAATAACTCTATGATGTATTTATAATCAAACCCATTAAAACTAAGCTTGTTTTGTGTTAGCTTTTTGTGTATTAACTTTTCAATATAACCAATATCAATAAAATTCAACATCCATTGAATCGTTTTATAATCGAGTGTTTTTTCTTCTTGTATGGTTAAATCTATAGTTAATCTATCAAGTTTGGTTTGGTGTGAGTTGCCTTCAAGAGTAAAATCTATCGTAAAAGCAGATTTCTCATAGATTATCTCCTCAATAACAATATTGCTATCTATATCTAAACTACGTTTATCAACATAAAAAATAGGCAGTTCTTTTGGCTCTTCACCATCTTCCTCTTTAGCAATAACTTCAACATCTTTTGTAAAGGTGATACTTTTTTTGTAAATGTCTGTATCTTCCTCTACAAACTTACTAAGATAGGTGCTTCTAAGACTGTAAATAAAAAGTGTCTCAAGATATTTTAACCTTTCATATTTTTCTTTCTTAAGGCTATTATCTTTTGAGTATGGTAAAAATTCATTCTTCTCTTCGTCTTCTCTGACATATCTCCTCTCACTTCTTTTCCCATCATTATTTAAACCTTTAAGTCTCACTCCTCTACCAAACATCTGGACAATAGTTGAACCACTCCCTGTTCCAAAGTTGATAAGACAAATTTGACTCACCCTAAAACTATTCCATCCTGCACTAAATTTTCTACTCCCTATAAGTATATTTACAGGGCTTGATGGATAGTCGATATGTTTAAAAAGATAATCTTCACTTACAAACTTTAGATTTTTAGAGATTATTTTACCTTGAGTTATAAGGGTTTGGATATTGTTGTTTAGTAAAAACTTCTTTGTGTCTCCTACTGTGATAAGCCCAAACGGTTTTGCATCTTCCCCAAAACTAAGTAAAATCTCTCCACTATACAGTGAACACTCCAGCAAGTGCAATACACCACTCTTTTCATTAAATATATCTATATATTTAGTTAAGATTGTTTCATCTAAATTTGCCAAATAACTTATAATTTTAGATATATCACTGTTCTCTTCATTATCTGATTTTTGCTCTTTAGATGCTGAAACTGTATTACCTGCCATAACTAATAGTGGTTTATCTTCAAATGCTTTGTTACTAAACTCTGTATTATAGAGATGAAAAGCTTCTATCTTTGTGTGAAAAGCTTCCAAGTTTGTATCAAGATTTCTCTTTATGTCTTTATCTTCATCTTCTGCGATTGTATCTTTTTTAACAACATCAAATTTAAAATCTTTTCCGTATCTATCGTTATAAAATTTACCATAATCATACTCATACACAATTCTTGAAGCATAATCTTGTATCTGTTCTTTCTTTTTTACATCATAAAAAGTTGCACTATATTCAAACATAAAACTATTGGAAGTATTTTTTGTAAGTTCATTTCGTATATTTACAAATGCACCCTTGTCTTTGCTCCCTAATCCAATGTGAGCTTCATCAACAAGTAAAAGTCTAAATTGATTTTCACCTACTATTTCATGTGATTCATTTTCATATCTGCTTATAAGACCTTGAGTTGTTTGTATCTTATAACTAAATGTAAAATCTCTAAAAAATTCATCTGTAAAAAATTCACTCATCTCAACTTGTAGTTGCCCTATAAGCTCTTTAAGTGGCGAAGTGATAATAATCTCAATCTCCTCAGGGTTTTTATCTCTAAGGTACTCAAAGTAGTCTATGATGTTTGCTTTCATAATAACAGTCTTACCACTACCCGTTGCCATCCAATAAGTTAGTTTATTGCTAGTATTATTAAAGAGATACATTTTCTCAAAATAATATTTTGTAAAATAGAGTGCCATTCTTTGATAATAACGAAGTGTTACATCAAGCCTCTCTTGCATATCCTCAAAGTCATACTCTACACCATGAGTTGTATATTCACTAAATTTAAAACCACTCTCAACATCTTCAATAAACTCATCATCAGGGTTTTGTAGTGTTTGGTAAAGTGTAGGCTCTATTGCATCACAAATATCTCTAAAAAGGACTAAATCACTACTCTTCATTATTTACCCTTAAAAGTTTCAGCCATAATCTGCTCAGTGTGTAAAAAAGTATGATTTGTATATATTTTTATGCCATCTTCTTTAATGGTGTCAATCTTAGCTTGAACTTTTGTTTTATCACTTCCTAAAACTACATAGCACTCTTTAGAGTATCTATCTTTTACTTTTGCTTCTAAGACATCATTATCTAAATTTATCGTTATTAGTTCTAATCCCTCATGAAAAATAAGTGAAGAAAATATATCAACCTTTGCATCTTCATTAAGTGGATTATTAAGCTCATTGTCCATCCTAAAAGCGATTTGGTTTTTATCTGGTTGGTAAATATAATCAAAAGGAGCTTTATCGTAGGCTATATCTTTATCTATCACTTCAAGATTGTCTATGATGTCATCATATTGTTCTAGTTCTATGTATTGGAATATACTTGAGTATCCATTTTTATCTTGAGCTTTTCCCTCTTTCCATTCAGTTGAAAAAGATACTTTCTTTATTCTAGGCAATATAATCGTTTCAAAATAATCATTCATCTCAACTGCTATAAATTTTCTTTTACCATTATCTTCACGATTTAAATTTATAACTGCATGAGGTGTTGTTCCACTTCCTGCAAAGAAGTCTAGGATTGTATCTGTTTTGTTCGCAAATCCAATTTGTATTAAATCATTAATAAATGGAATTGGTTTTGGTGCTTTAAATATTTTTTCATTAAATACATCTTTTAATTTATTTGTGGCTGTGCTAGTACTATAATCTGATTTATAAAAAAATGATTTTGGTTTTTTCGTTGGTAGTTCATCTATTTCTGGTCGTTGTTTTCTATAAAATTGCCATCCATTTTTAGTTTGCTTTATTATTAAATTATGTCTTTTTTCCATAAAAGTTTTTTTACCCCAATACCAAGATAATTCTTCTTGTTCAGGATTAATAGGATAAACAATAATATCTGATTTGTTTCGCGGTAAATTATTTTCAGTAACATATACCTCTGTATTGATACTGTCTATGAAGATTGGATACCATAAATTTGGTCGTTTTTCTCTGGGTGCATTTTCCCCTGTTGCTCTTAGATTGTCCGCAACTTTATATAAACCATATTCATCTTCTAACCACAGCTTCAAAAGCTCTTCTTCATCTACTAAGAATTGACCAAACTTTGTTTTTTCTTTATTCTTGCAAGATACTAAAAAATATTCGTGTGTTTCTGCAAAGCCAAAAACATCCTGATTACCTTTGAGATTAGTCACTATAGGTATTTCTCTTATAAAATTTTCTTCTTTAAATATATTCTCTTTTAGTATTTTTAATTCATATAATTGATTATCATCAATACTCGTAAATATAACCCCATCATCCCTCATCAACCCTCTAGCCACTTCAAGTCTATCACTCATCATACTAAGCCATGAAGCACTTTTAAAACTATCTTTATACACAAACCCATCATTCCCTGTGTTGTAAGGTGGATCAATATAAACACATTTAATTTTACCATCACCTTTTTTATCTATATATTTAGGTTCTAAAAACTTAAGTGCTTGATAATTCTCACTTTTTATAAGAAGTCCACTAAGCTCATCTTCTATATTCTCAAACTGTGACAATACTTTATATTTGAACTCTAAATCAAAGTGTTTTGTGTCTATTGGGTAGCTATAGCTTTGTAGTTCTATGATGTTTGGTTTTTCATTTGGCTTTGTAATCCCTAAGCCTTTCCACTCATCAAGCTGGTTTCTATTTTTAAGTACCATCTCTAAAAGCTTTGTATCTTCTATCTTATTACTACTCACAACATAATGGCTGCTCTTAACCATTTTTCTTTTTTCCCAAAGATACTTTTGAAACTCTTCGATAGAAGACAACAAACCTATAAATACATTTGCCTGAGCTTTAAATACTCTTGCAAAAGTTGCTATCTTTTTTGCATTTTCATCCATAAGTAATATGGTATCTGTATCTGCAAATATATAGTTTTTTATAAATTTATCTAACTCAACACTTAAAAATCTTTTTAAGTTTTTATGTATAAAGTAGTCACTATCCACACCAGCATAAAAAAGATTTACCCCACGGTCAAGTCTGTAAAAGAAGTTGAGCATTGCATCGTTTTCATAAAGTTTTTCATAATCTTTTTTATCTTCTATATCAAACTTTTCTTTTTTAGCAACTTCTAAAAACTCTTTTGCAGTTGTGTTAGAGTAAAGTTTAGAGGCATACTCTTTTTTAGATACCATTAACTTTGAAGTTTTTGATTTTAACTGCGTTTTATCTTCTTCTCCACTAAGAGCATATTTAAAAATATTGGTAGCACTCTTAACATTGCCCTCTTTATCTTTTTTAGTATCAATGATATACTTTACAACTGTTTCATCATTTATAAGTTTTACAAACCGTTCTTGCAATTTACTCTGAGTTTCATCTAAAAGTGATGTTTGAATAGTAGTCTCTTTTAATGGAAGATTTTCAAAATAATCTCTAAGTTTTTTATCTTGAAATATTGTGTCATAATCTAACACTGCTATATTTTCTTCTATCACACTAAGCATCATTAAATAGATAGTATGTTTTGGTGTTGCAAAATCTGAAATATTAAAATTTAGAGTTATGTGATTGTTCTCTTTTTTGATTGAAACAAGCCTGTATTGCTTCACTTTTTTATCATCTTTAATATCTTCGTCTTTATTGATGATGTTTGTATGTATTGTGTAGTCATTTTCTTTGTATGAAAGGTTTAGTGAAACACTGTTTAAAAATTTGTTTGATTTAATATAGTAACTATCTTTTGTTTTCCAACTAAAAAGTGTCTCTTCTCCACTATAAGCAATATCTGATGAAGTTTCACAAGCATTTTTACTTTGAGTAGCGTTTAAATACTCTTCATGTTGATAAGGGATAGAATAGGTTCTAAAACTTCTAGGAGTGTAGCCAAAGTCTCCTTTTTCATAGTAGAGGTTAAAAAACTGATAGAGATATTCATATACTTTTGTTGTGTCATAATTTTCGGCTGTTTTTAGGGCTTCTAATTGTTGTAAATACTCATCAGTATTACCATTACAGTACTTTTTTATGCCTTTTTCTATTTCATCTAAAGTGTCTATCTGAAATTTTGGCGGAATAAAATTATCTTTTAACTCTTTTTTGAGTAATAATAAATCTTGTTCATTATTGCTTGATAACTGTGTTTCAATATTGCCCACTATTTCATCAAGTTTCTCTTTAATAAAATTCTCTTTTTGTCTAAATATTTTATAAATACCAAAGTTTAATTCGCTTTTATTAAACCAAAATATATCATTTAAAATAAATTCTTTAAATCTTTCTTGCATTTTTATAAATCCTCTAAAATAAGTTTTTTAAGCCCTAGAGCTTTAGATATTTTTTGTATCTCTATACTAAATATTGAATGGCTTTTTTCTACTTTTCTGGATTCTATCTTATTTATACTTTTAATCCTCTTATTAACGATAAAAATATTTATCACTACTAAGTGTATAATATCTATATATAGGAAGTAGGCACTAAATAATATTTATTACATACTATACACATTGACTTCCTATTAAAAAGTGTGTATAATGTGTAATTATAAAGGAGGCAGAGTTTTGGATTCCAAAGAAGTCCTAAAAAAGTTAAAAGAAAATGGGTTTGTAGAAAAGTCACAAAAAGGTTCTCATAAAAAACTAATTAAAGAGAATTTAATTGTTATCGTTCCCGTACATGGGAAAAAAGATATACACTAGGTACTATCAAAAATATAGAGAGACAAAGCGGAGTAAAACTTCGCTAAGTCTCTTATTTTAAATAAGGAGAAAAGATGAAATATATTGCATTTATCCACAAAGAAGATGATGAATATGTAGCAGTAGTACCTGACTTGAACTTCACTTCAAGTTATGGCGATACATTTGAAGATGCCGTAAAAAATATTATTGAAGCAAGTGAACTCTATTGTGAAGGCTTAAAAACACTTCCAAAAGCTTTTACTTTAGATGAATTATTGAAAAATAAAAATATTGAGTTAGAAGCTAATGCAATCCCTCAGATAATAGATGTTAAAGTTGAAAAGCTCAAACGAATTAATGTCATGATGAGAAGTGACATACTGGAAGTATTACCAGAAAGACTTGTAGAATTTAATGGTAATCGTAGTGCCTACTTACAAGCCTTAGTTCTTCAAGATCTACAAACTCACAATATCGCAACTCTTTAACTTTTAAAACTCTACCTTACTAGGTATCGCTTTTTGCGATACCTTCATTTAATACA
>Ga0256837_1001688_pt1 | contig 14817 bp, 11 predicted proteins | sample 4562384metaG_FD_185976 | JGI IMG/M metagenome (GOLD analysis project Ga0256837, IMG submission 185976) | Hydrothermal vent microbial communities from Guaymas Basin, Mexico - 4561-384 | ecosystem: Environmental > Aquatic > Marine > Hydrothermal vents | place: Mexico: Guaymas Basin | collected... | reverse complement strand
TTAATAGTTACTAAACCTCTAACCCCTTCTTGTAAAATATAATTATGATTTTTTAATTTAATATCAATTGTCATCATTCCAAAATCTTTATCAATAATAGGATTTACTCTTGTAATAGTTGCTGTTGTTTCATATGGAGGTGATGTTACAAAGGCAATATTTACTTTTTGATTTTTATGAACAAAAGGTAATAATCCTGGTGCTAATCCTGCTCTAATTATAACTTCTTCTATATTTAAAATATTACAAATAAGTTGATTTTTTACAATTTGTTGATTTTTTGTAATATTTAAATTTGTAATAAAACCAGAAATAGAAGCATAACCATTTGAATATTTTAAAGAATATTTTAAAGTTTTGAGTTGATATTGTTTATCTTGAATTGAGTTATTTAGTAAATCTATTTTTGAACTAAAAGAGCTTTTATCGCTTTTTTCTTTATTTAGATTTGTAATATAAGCTTTTTTGTAACTATTTTCTTGAAAAGAACTAACCATATTTTGTGATTTTAAATAAGCCATTTTTTTAAGTTCAATAGCCGATAAATTCAAAGCCATACTATTTTTATCTTCATCCATTAACAACTCTTTTGTTTTATTTAAATGTTTTATTTCATTTTCTAATTTATTTATTTTCATTTGAATTAAATTTTCATCTAACTCATATAATAAATCCCCTTTTTTAACAACATCTCCATTTTGAACATAAATTTTTTTTATAAAGCCGTTTGAACCTGCTAAAACTTTTTGATTATCCATAGGATAGATTTTACCTTCTAATCTAATAGTTAAATTACTATCCACCTCTTTTAGAGATTTTTCTTCTTGTGTTTTAGCACAACCACTAAGTAATATTATTAGTGAAATAATAACAAACGATATTATATAGTTTTTTTTCAATCTTATCCTTTCATTATGGATAAATAAATACCCTTCCTAATGGAACTTTTTTATGTGTAATAGAATCTGTGTGATAATGTAGCTTTATTATACTATTTTTTATCAATTTTTTATTATAGACATCATAAAAAGGTTTATTTATCTTTATTTTTAAAATTTTATCTTTATCAAAAACATCTGAAACTAATACAAACCCATTTTCATAAAATCTAACATAAATACCATTTTCTAATTTTAAATAGCTTTTATTTTTTGCTTTTCCTAAATTGTAAAAATAGATGGAGTTTTGTTCTAATATTTTATTATCTATAACTTCTGAATACACAATATTATCAGTTAGTTTTGCCATAGCAAAAGCAAAATATATTCCATTTTTTGGAGTAATCTCTTTATAAAGTGGTCTAATTGGATAAATTTTTTTATATTCTGGTGCTAAATAGTTTAAATAAATGAAATTTTTAAAACCATATTTTTTATATTTTTGTTTATATTGTGTAAGTAAATCTATATATTTAAGTGTTGCTTTTAAAGATTTATTATCAATTGGATAATAGTTTGTAACTCCTATTTTTTCAACTACCCCTTTATTTTCAATCATAATTCTTTGTTTTTTATATTCTAATGCGGTAATATAACTTTCTGTCATATCATACTGAATAAATGGTAATAAATATTTGTGATGTCTAAAAGCTTGATTTGTAATAAAAAAAATCCCCTTTTTTTTGAGTTCTGAATAAAATTTCCCTATCATTTCAAAATAATTTTTTGTAGGGTTTAATTTTTTAAAATTTTTATACACTTTTTTATAATCTTTTTCTAAAATAAAATTTCCACTTGCCCAATCAAAAAAAAGTCCATTAAATTTTTTTTGTTTTAGATTTTTAATTAAAAATTTAACTTTTTTATCTCTAACATCTTTATTACCGAAATTATAATAATATTCTCTACACCAATTATATCCATTCTTTTCACAATGTAAAAAAGGTCCATTTGGATTTAAAGTTGTAATTTCTTTATTTGAATATAAAGTTTTTACAAAGTCATTATTATCCCCATTTGTATAGAAATAAAAAGCAGCTAACCAATCATATCCTAATTTTATATTATGTAATTTTTTTAATTTAGAAGTTATTCTTGGGTCATCAACCCCTCCTACAACAACCATTTTAAATTTATTAGCCCATTCAATTTGTTCATCATCATAAATATGTATTAAGGCAAAATCCCCTTTTTTCATAGGAGTAGCCCACAAAAATATTGTAAAAAAAACTATTATAAATTTCATTTGTTATTTACCTTTTTCATCAAACTTTTCATAGATTTAAATTTTTTATCACTTAATAATAAAAGATAAAACATCATAAAATCAACAATAAAAATCAAAAAATGGTATAAACTTGCAAACAAAAAAGCATCTTCTTTATTTATTCCATAATTTCCTAAATAAAAAACAATTATCCCTTCAAATGTCCCTATTCCAGCCGGAGCGAGAGGGATTGATAAAGCAATTGTAGAAAATATAAAAAGTTCCAATATTTGAGAAAATGTCAAAAAATCAAAAAAACTCCAATAACTAAACAGATAACAAACCCATAAAGAAAAACTCCAAAAAATCAAAATATGTGATTGTTTAAAGCTTTTATTTATATTTAGATAAAATTTTAATAAAAATTTAGGGATAAACCTTAGCACAAATTTAGAATTAAAAAATAAAACTATAAATAAAACAGATAAAGTTAATATAATAATAGAATTTTTTATTGTTTCATTTGTAAAATAAAAATATCCCCAGATTAACACCACAAACAACAACATCACAACATCAAAAAATCTTTCCACAAAAACTGCTGAAAGCCCTTTATTGTATTGATAATTATAAAATTTATTTAAATATACAGCTTTAATAATCTCCCCCATTCTCGCAGGTAAAAACATATTTAAAGCATTAGATATAACTATTGTTTCATAAGCATTTTTAAAAGGTAAATCTATAATTTTCATAAATCTTACACCCAAAATAAGTTGTCCAATAAACAAAATTAAAATTGTTTCAATTATATTAACAATAGATAATTTTGAAAAATCTAAATTGGAAAAATTAAAATCATAAAAAATATATCCAAAAATTGCCATTAACAAAATAATTTTAATAAATTTCATCTATAATCTTTTTTAGTTTATTTTTTGTATTTCCATTGTGAATAAAAGCCAAAAAATAATCTAAATTTTTATTCGCATTATTCCAAAAAAACTTAATTAAATTTTTATCAAGCAATTCATAAGGATGAATATATAACACAGGGTTTTTCGTTTTTTTAAACATCAATTTCAAAATCCATAATGGTAATACCCTTAAATAAAATCCACCACCAAAAGGGATAATATTTTTAGGAATTGGTCTTTCTTCAATAACTCCTCCATCAACATAAATTTTAAATGGCATTGTTTTATTGATACTATTTCCATACATATAATTTTTCATAGGAAAATAACTTGACGAATAAGAATAACCACAATCAAACAAAGCTTGATAATATTTTTTATCAAAAGGCAAACTCCAACTTGGACTTCTATACCCTTTTACCTCTTTACCTATCAAATCTTCAAGATATTTTTTTGCATCACTTATCTCCATTTTCCATTCTTCAAAACTCTCTTTATAAATCAATTTATGATAAAATCCGTGAGAAGCAATTTCAACATTTTGAGATAATTTTTTTATAATTTGTGGATATTTTTTTGCAAAACTTCCTAATACAAAAGCAGTAGTATTTTTATTTTTTGTAACTTCTACGAAAAAATCTAACTCCTTTTCATAATCAATTTGTGGATTATTATTCCATAAAACATTGAAATTCATATCAGTTACTTCCTCTACATCTATTGTTATCCACATTATAAATCCTTTAAATATTTAGATAACTTACATCCAAAATTATCTACAAATTTTTTAGGTAATTTTTGCCATATTTTAGAAGCTAACTTATATTTTTCATAAATATCTTCCTCTACTGGTTTATAAATATCAATTTTAACAGGATACATTTTAAAATGTTTTTTGAAATGATAAGTCCCTCCTCCATATCCAGACCTTCCAAAATCTAAAATTTTAAGCCCTTTTTTAGCATTAGTTTCAATTAAAACTGAAAATATTAAATATCCTAAATCTTTTTTTTTATATTCATCATCCATTCCTAACCATTCAAAAATCCCTATCTCTTTATCTATAAGATTACAACTCCCTGCTATTACTTTATATCCATCATAAAAATTATGAAAATTGATTTTATCTTTAAATTCATCTCTTAAACTATAAAAAAAGTTTTTCTCCAAAGCAGGTGTGCCTAATCTCAACATAGTTTCAGAATATAACTTATAAAAATGCTCTATAAATTCATCACTATTTCCCTTTTTATGGGTAAAATTTTGCTTTTTTATTTTATTTATGTGATATCGTGTTTTTGATGAAAAAGAGTTAAAAAGTTCATCTATATCCTCTGTATTTATTCTCATAGTAACCATATCATCTTTTTTAAAATTGCTATATTCAAAATTTAAAGTTCTAATTTGATAATCAGTTTCTTTTGCTAATTCTAACAAATCATCAACCTCATCATTTTTTCTATCTGAATAACTAAGCAAGGGAATATACATTAAAGTTTTTTTCCATAAAAAAGGGATAATAATAAAATCCATATAAGTTTCATATCGATAATAATTTAATAAAACTTTTTTAAACTTTTGAATAAACTCTTTTGAATAAACTATTTCATATTTTTTTTGCATGTTCTATCCCCATTTCTCTTACTATTTTTGTAATAGCATCTTTATTCATTTTTGTATCTACAAACAAAATAATATTTAACAAACTAATTACTCCTATTGTGATATATATAACTAACGAACTTCCTAATCCTATCCCAAAAAAATGTGCTACTTTATCCGATAAAGAGGGATTTATAATAAAAATAAACAAAGTGAAATATCCAAAAATAACAACCAATCTTTGAAAATTTTTAAGTTTTATAGAAAATCCAAAAATCACAAATCCAAGTGTTAATAAGAATAATAAAAATATTTTAACGATTATCATTTTGTTAGCCTCCCTATAATATATTCAATAATTATCCCAATAGCATTACTAATAGATTGCCCTTTTTGAAGGGAATAATTTGTATATCTAATTGTACAAGGTTTTTCAATATATTTCATATTAAGTTCTTTAATTAAATCAATAATTTCAGAAGCATGAGCCATTCTATTTTCACGAAGAATAAAATTTGGATTAGATATATTTATAGCCCTAAATCCATTATGGGAATCTGTTAGCCATATTCCAGTAGAAAAAAATGTAAAAACTCTCGATAATTTCAAAAAATATTTTTTTAAAACTCCTATATTTTCAGCCTTTCCTAAAAATCTTGAACCTAAAACTATATCATATCCAGATTTTAAAGTTTGAATAAACTCTTTTATATCATCAGCATTATGTTGCCCATCTCCATCAAAAGTTATAATATATTTTATATTTTTTCTCATAGCAAATTCTATTGCTGTTTGAATAGCAGCTCCTTGCCCTAAATTTACAATATGTTTAATAAGCCAAACCCCTTTTATTTTCGCTTGATTATAAGAATTATCAGTTGAGCCATCATCTACAATAATTATTTCAAAATCTGGATACTTTGCTTGTAATTCTAAAACAACTTCTTTAATTGTTAATTCCTCATTATACATAGGAATTATTATCGCTGTATCACTCATAAGTTACCTTTTTTATTTTAATATCTATTCTATTGGATACATCTAAAAATCCATTTACTACTGACTTATCAAAAAATTTATTAGATACCTTTTTTATCTCTTCTACTGCTTCTTCGTGAGTTTTACCTTTTCTATAAGGTCTATCACTTGTAATACCTGCATAAAATTCCCCAAGTGCTACAATATTTGCTTTTATAGGGATTTTAATTCCACTTATTCCAAATGGATAACCAAGCCCATCAACTCTTTCGTGATGATATTTTATAATGTCAGAAATATTATAAATATGATTGATAGGTTCTACCATAATACTACCAATTAAAGGGTGTTTTTTGATTAAATCTAACTCTTTTTTTTCTACTTTATCTTTATCTATAATATTTAATAAATCCCCAACCATTCCAATATCGTGAAGTAAAGCACCTAATGAAACTTCTTCTATCTCCTCTTGTGATAAAAATAAAGATTTTGCTACTTCAACTGATACAACTTGAACTATTTTTGAATGATTTTTATAAAAAGGGTTATTTAATTCTATCGCTTCATTAGTTAATTCTAATAATTTTAAATAGTTTTTTACCATTTCACTATTTTCATCTATATTCATCATATAACTACCAGATAAATCTACAAAAGCACCTATTTGATTGATTTTATCAAAGTCTAATTCTTTATCATCATAAAATTCCAATTTATACGGAGTATTTCTAATATAGAATGTTTTTTGTAAAGGAGTTGGTTTTTTTATATTTTCAAAAATCAATTTACCATCTTTTGTAAGAAGTTTTACCCCACTTGCATTTGTTGCTTGTGCTATCAATAAAACTAAAAATTTAAAAAACTCTTTTTTATCCATATGTAATTTTATCAATGATAAACTTGTTTGATGTGATATACTATCACTATTATTTTCGTTGTTTTTGTAAGTCAAACTTTTTTCATAATAAGTAAGTAACATATTTAAATGTCCCTTATACTTATCAACATCTATTTTAACTCTATCAATAAATAAAATCAAAAAATTACCATCTCCATTATAATAATAACTAACAAAATAGCCTCCAAATTTATCAATTTCTTTAAGTTCTCTTTTACTTATTCTCAAAGGGATACCAACCGATTTACCAACTTTTGATTCCAATAAAATATAAGTATCTCCTCGTAACTGATAAAAAGCTGTAAATTTTGAAATATTTAAATTTTCTAATAAAAATTTTTCCTCTTTATTTATATCTTTTATATTACTAATTTCATCAAAAAATTTATCAAATTTTACAAACTCAGCCTTTTTATTGATATATTTTCTTAAAAAATAAATCATCACTAAAAATAATAAAATAGCTATAAAGAAAAAAAACCACCAAAAACTAGCTAAAAATTGATTTATATAAGTTAAATTATTTTCTATAATATTTGGTAATTGATAATTAAAAAAATACCTACTTGCTTCAAAATTCATTTTTTTCCTTTTTCCTTTTGTTTTTCTTTTTCTATTAAATAATTAATATATTCTTGATTATCAATTTCATAAATTGTTACTAATTTTGAGCGATAAGCAATTTTTATATTATTATGATGCATCGAATAAGTTGATATCCAAGCTTTTAAATTACTTTGTATTCTACTTCTCCATCTGTAATACCATTCATTAAGGCCTTTATACGGGTGTGTAAAATCTTCAACTGCTATAAAAACTTTTTGACTTCCTATTTTTAAATATTTATCTAATGGTGAATATTTTAGTAAAAATTCATCTACATTGATATGATACCCTTTATTTCTTACTTTTGTATAATCTTGAACATAAGATATAAAGCTCCAACTATATCTTAAATTAGTTTGATTTATTTTTACAATAAATTCTGGAATTGCTGTCCATTCAGTTTTATTTATAAGAACTTGAATTTCTTTACTATTTATCCATTTCGGAACTGCTAATATAGAAAAAATCAATAAAAAATATAATAAAGATAGAATTACAATTTTTGGTAAAATTTTACAAATATAATAAAAAGTAATACTTACTAATAAAGTAATAGCAAAAAAGAAATATTCACTAAGTCTTAAAAAACTTGCAACATTTGGAAATCCAAAAGTTGGTCCAAAATAGATTATAAATACCCCTAAAATAATCATTAAAAATGATAGATTTACAAATTTTTCTTTTCTGAATAAAAATAGAATAAAATTAAAAATAAATAAAACTATTAAAAAATAATGAAATTTATTTATAGCCATAAAAGATGTATCAAAAATTCCCATTTCAACAACACTTTTTGCATATTGTTTTGTATTTAAAAGTTTATCTAAAAATGGTGCTGCTGCTCCAAAATCTTTTGGTATTCCATATTTTGCCATAGAAAACATCCATATATTTCCGACAATAGTAGCAAACAAAACTGCTAATAACCCTTTTTTAAAAGTTGATTTATCTATTTTTAAAAATAAAAATCCATTTAAAGTTATTAAAATAGAAATCACTAATAAAGGAATTGCTCCTCCTCCGTGAAATGTAAATACTAAAAGTAAAGTTAAAGTATATAAAATTAGATATTTATTAGTTTTATATTGTAATAATTTAATTAAAAAATAAGCATTTAACAAAACAAACACCGAAGCATGCTCATAAGCCATTCCACTCGCATATCTATAATAAGCTTCAAGAGGAAAATAGATTAAATTTTGTAACTGCTCTTTTGTTGGAACATAATAGGAAAAAATTCCGAAATAATCAATTAAAGGATGGTTTGTTTGAACAATTCCCCCTAATATATCCAAAGCCAAAGGGGACATTAAAATAATTCCGTGAAACATAACTCCAAAAATAGCTACAAAATTTGATTTAGTAAAATCTCTTAAAACATAAAATATAGCTAAATATAAAGCCAAAAATAATAAAGTGGGATATATAGAAAATAATATAATTACATCTATATTTGTAAAAGTATGTATAAAAAAAATTAAAATAGAAATTCCATACATATCAGCACCAGCTTGAATTTTTTCATATAAAATATTTCTGTGTAAATGATTTACCCAATCTACAAATTGACCAGTATCTGCAATAGAATAACTAACAGATTCTAATCCTCTTGTCATAGTTTCAATAAAAATATATGAAATAACACCAAAATAAAAAATAAAGCTTAATACATTATAAAAAGTTATTTTTTTTTGAAAATTTAATATTTTATCTTTACCATTCTTTACTAACTTCTGATAAAATAGTTGAGGATTATCTAAAATATCTAATGTCTTTATCATAAATGATATTTTTACATCTTTTAAAATTTTAAATGGGTCTTTTTTTTCGTAATATTTTATAAAAAAGAATTTTGTAGCAACTAATAAAATTAAAAACATAGGGATAGAAAATATTTTCAAATAAATAAATAATGTTATAAAAATTTCTACATAACTAACCATATAAATCATATTGATAACAATAATTTCTATTTGAAAATTTGTTTTTGGTTGAGGAAATATTTTTCTTGGTATATAATAAAATAAGATATATGTAACTAAAAGCAGTTTGATAAGAGCGAAACTATTTTGAAAAAAAATTTCATTTATAATAGTTTCATCTATAAAATATATGGGATTCATTTAATTATCTTAAAATCAACCCTTCTATTTTTCGCCCTTCCTGTCGAAGTTTTGTTTGAAGCTATTGGATTTAATTCTCCATCACCTCTAACAGAAATTCTATTTTCTGATATACCATTAAACATAAGTTCTTTTTTTACTGAATTTGCTCTTTGTAAAGATAATTTTTTGTTATAAGCAGCTGAACCTATACTATCTGTATTTCCAATTACTGAAATTTTTACTTTTGGATATTTTTTTAAATATCTAATAATAGGTTTTAATAATTTTTTACTATCTTCTGTTAATTGATAAGATTTATATTTAAAATGTAAATTATTTAATCTAACAACTTCATTATTATTAAATTTTTTCTCTATCTCATTTTGCATATATTGTTTATTTAAAAGATAAAATAATAATTTCCATCTTAAAAGTTCTCCATCAAATCTTTTATCAAAATATTCAAAATCTCTTAAAAATACAACTCCACCTTTTCCATACTGAATAAATGAAACTAACGGATTACCTTTTGAATCTTCTAATAAATATTTTGCTTTTGGTAACATATATATCGTTAAGTAATTACTATTTTTAATTTTTAATTTTTTTATATCTTGAAAATAGGGATATTTTGATACCACATTAAAATCAACTTCTGTTGGTTTATAATTTACAAAATCTATCTTTTTAGTTTTATATACATAAGTATGAATTTGTCTAACTAAAAAATGAAGATTTTTAGTTTTATTTATAAGTTTAGTATTTATAGCTTTTTCATCTATTTCCCCATTTCTTTTAAAAGTATCATATCTCGTAGAATATACTCCACTCTCTATCCATAAAATACCCCCTTGTGAAACCCACCATTTCAAAATATCTTGCTCTTTTAATGATAAATTATAAGTGTATCCTATATCTTTAAATAAATCATTAGATACTCTTTTAAAATCTTCAACCCACATAGGTAAAACATATATAAAATCATATAAAAAAGGATTTGTTCTTAATTTCCAAAAATCAACTTTATCAAGTGATGAATATTTATATCTATAATCTATTTTATCATAAAATTGATATGAAAATTTACCATTAAAATCCATAATTAGGTTATAACTTACAAATGGAAAATTTTTTAAAAGTTTTTTACCATTGTGAATATTTGGCATTATATTATCTACATTTATATCATAAATTTGAACTTGTTCTGGTGTTGTGGTTTGTTTATCTAAATTACTATCACCTCCACATCCAATAAAAAAAATTATTACAACTATATTTAATATATATTTCATTTCAAAACTCCTATTCTTGAACTAACATTATATCACAACTTATATTGCCGAATAATAATAGAATTCTAATCTATTAAACATTCTTAAAGCATATTTAAAAGAAAACCACCAAAACACTATACTTCCTATCAATAATCCAATAACGGCATATTCTAAATCTATACTTCTACTTAAAATTATACCTAATATTAGATTTATCATCACAGCCATTGTAATCGCTTTTACAGCAAACACTTGTCTTGAAAAAGAAAATATAAATAAAATATTTATCAAAGCATGAACTAAAAAAACATATCCTATTGAAGCATACCAATAAATATAAGGAGTATAAGATTCAAAAAAGTTTTTTAAAAATTCAATATGATAATTATAATATAATTCTTTCATAGTCCAATAAACAATCAAAACTATAAAAATAGAAAAAAACAGATAAAATATATTAAATTTATAATAAAATCCTTTTTTCAAACTTTCATTAAATTTTTTATAATCATAATAAGCAAATTTCGTAATATTTTCATTTATTCTATATATAAATTCATAAATACTTACCTCAGCCATACCCATTAGCAAAATTAAAGCTATTAAAGCCCAATCCACCCCTATTTCATAAGGAATATCAAACCATATAAAATAAGGTTTCCCATCTATATTTGTGCTCCAAGCGATTAGTCTATCCATTATTAAAAATCCGAAATAGAAAAATCCATAAAGATAAAAAGGAATTAAAGTAAAAAACATTATAGACCACCTTGGGACAGTTTCCCCTTCTCCTATTGAAATTCTTTCTAATTTATAAAATCTATAAAAAGTGTAAATAGTTAGCAAAATATTTAACAATACAAGTGCGAAAAATTGAGCTTCTGGTAATTCTATCCCTTTTAGAGTATGGAAAAAATATACAAAAATTACCCCTATTATAAAAATCCACATAATTGTATAATATTCTTCAAACATCTGAAAAACAGATATATTTAAAAATAAAATAGTAAGCAAAAAATAAAACATAATCAAAATATAAAAATAATAGGATGGTAATATTTGAAAAAACATATTAAATAAAATCATCACTACCCCCACTACAACCATAATTACCAAAGCAATTTTAATCAAGGATTTTGTTACCATGGAAGCTAAAATATATTGTTTTTGTTTTAGATAAAATAGCCCTTTTCTACCAATTGCTTGTGCTGCTCCACCACTTACTAATAAAGCTAAAAATGTCCCCATTGCAATAACTGTTGCTTTTTCTCTATCCATTTCCATACCTGACCAAATAGCATATCCAACTACCAAAGTAAAAAAAATCTGAACAAGCATAGGCATAGCAAAAGCTAACCCTTTAAAATAATTTCTAAAAATTCTAATTCCAAATTTTGGTGGTTTTTCAAAAACAGCCATTGGATGAGATTCATAATTTGCTTCATTTTTATATTTTTCTAAATATTGTGCCATTTCAAAAATATCTTTAAATCCATACTCATTTTGAGCATCAATATCTCTAATTCCATAAATTTCTAATAAAGCACTTATTTCCCAAAAATCAAGAGGTTTACTTTTTGATTTTGTTATTTCAAAATATAAAGATTTTAACTTATTATCATCCATTTAAAAACTCCTGATACAAACTTCTATATAAATTTTCATAATTTTCTATCATATCTTCAATAGTAAATCCTAATAAAACTTTTTCTCTTGCTTCTATTCCCATCTGTTTTGCTATTTTTGGATTTTGTAAAATATAACATACATTTTTGCTAAATCCCTCATAATCCTTTGGTTTAACTACAAATCCATATCCCTCTAATACCTCTTTTGTCCCACCTACATCACTCGAAACTACCACCTTTTCACAAGCCATAGCTTCTAATACAACAAAAGGAAAAGCCTCTGAAATACTTGTTAGCATTACAACATCTGCTTCATTATAGGCATTTTGTGGTAAAGAAGTTTTACCTTCAAAAATAAAGTTTTTTTCAATATTTAACTCTTTTACTAAACTTTTACACTTTTGATAATATTTTTCATCAACCACCGGACCATAAAGTTTAAATATAACTTCTGGCATCTCTTTTAGCACTAATGAAGCAGTTTTTATATAAGTTTCAATATCTTTTAATGGGTCAATTCTCGCTACCATTACAACTGTTTTTTGTTCATTTTTTATATTTAAATTTTTATATCTATTTATATCAATTCCATTATAAATAGTTTTAATTTTACTTTCTTTCGCACCTAATTTTATTTCCCATCGTTGATTATAATCACATACAGGAGATATAACATCAGCAAAATGATAATTTAATTTTGAAATTGTAGTAATTAACCCCATTAAAAACTCTTTTGTTCTATATGGAACTTGATTTCTTGATGAAAACAGATATTGTTCTCTTACATAAATTCCGTGTTCTGTAAGTAAAAATTTACTTTTAAATTTCTTTTTAGCAATTATACAAGGTAATCCACAAAAAGCTGCTGCTGATGAATGGTAAATAGGTGCTTCTGGAATAGTTGGTAAAAGTGTAATAAAAAATCTAAAAATATATCTAAGTCCCTCTATCATATCAAAAACACTAGGAATATCCTCTTTTTGATTTTTAAAATGGTTTATATAAAACTCTTCATAAATATACCAAATTTCCTCTTTTCTAAATGTTTCATAATAATCATATTCTTGAAAATATTCATAAAATTGATACAAATACTCACCTAATTCATCTAAATCCTCTTTTTCTCTATAAATATGTTGTAATAATGATGTTAAAATGGGTCGTAGTTTATTTATACTTTGAGTATCTTCTGTTTTTAGTTTTGCTTTATATATTTTTGAAAATTGAACTTTTTTAATATATTCAACAGGTTCTTCTGTTCCCCATAAAGGAATTCCTATCAATTCAACTACATTTTGTGGAATATCAAATTTAAGGGTATTATAAGGGTTCATCTGTATAGGCATCAATATAAAATCCATATTTCTTAACTCATGCACTAATAAATCTGCCCAAGTGCTAACTCCTCCTGTAACATATGGATAAGTTCCCTCTCCTGTCCATACAACTTTTATTCTACTCAACTATTTTTGTCCCTAATAAAATATTTAATAAAACAACATTTATCACTTTTTTTTGTTTTAAATTTTGTAAATTTTTTAGATTTGTTAAGTATTGGTTTAAAACTATTGAGTATTTATCATAAGGAATTATTCCTACTAATAGTTGTTTTTTATAAATATTTAGTTTTTCTTGTGATAATTCAAATTGAGTTTTAGCTATTTCTATTTGTGATTTTAAAGATTTAATAGAATGAAACATATTTGTCGCTTTAATTAAATTTGTTTTTTGTTTTTCAATCAAAGCATTTTGTTGTAATAAAATATCATATTTTGCTTTTTGAGTTTTTAGAGTAATATCATTTCTATTATACAAAGGGATTAACAATGTTAAACCTACTTCCCAATTTTGACTATTTAAATTAGATTTATAACTAAAAGTTTTATCTATACTTGAGGCATAACCTATATAAGAATAATAAGAAAGTTGTGGAAAAAATCTTGTTTTAGCTGATAATAACTCTAATTTTTTTATTTTTAATAAATTTGAAGAAGCGGCAATATCGGCATTATTCACTATTATCTTTTTTTGAACTTCATAAATAGATGATATATTTAAATTCACATCAACTGGTTGAAGAATAAAAGGTTTTTTAGAATGTGAATTTATACTTTGTCTTAAAATATAGTCATTTTTAAGGTATATCTCTTGTGCTAAAATTATAGAGTTTTTTAATTTTAATAAATCACTTTTTGCCACAATAAAATCTAATTTTGATAATTTCCCTTTTTGAACCCCTTTTTTTACATTATCAAAAACTATTTGTTGAGATTTTAACATTTTTTTAAGTATCTTTAAGTTTTGTTTAGCAAAATATAGATTCATATAAGTTGATATTCCAGCTATAATAATCGCATTTTTTTTATTTATTTTATTTATATTTGCTAATCTTTGATATAAAACATTATATTTAGATGTCAAAAAATATTCTCTATCAAAAAGCAACTTATCGATATGAAAAGCAACCCCTTTTTCACTATATACCACACTATTTGTTACATCATCAGATATTTTTTTCCCAGTTCTTAAATATCCATCAATATATACATTAAAATTATATTTATCTCTATTTATAGAATTGGCTAAATAATCACTCTTTTCTTTATAATCTAAATTATTTTTACTTTCTAAATAAAGAGTTTTTAAATAATTATCTAAACTTAA
>Ga0256837_1001687_pt1 | contig 14829 bp, 11 predicted proteins | sample 4562384metaG_FD_185976 | JGI IMG/M metagenome (GOLD analysis project Ga0256837, IMG submission 185976) | Hydrothermal vent microbial communities from Guaymas Basin, Mexico - 4561-384 | ecosystem: Environmental > Aquatic > Marine > Hydrothermal vents | place: Mexico: Guaymas Basin | collected... | reverse complement strand
TTGTAAATGCAGATATACAAATAGACCCTGATAACGATAATAATATGCTTTTATCTGATAATCATATAGATTTACATGCGAAAAGTTATTATCTTACTATTAACAAATATGACGGAGATGAAGCAACAGCTGTTATTGAAATTAGAGATAATGACGACAATGTTAAAAGTCAAATTGCTATGGGTACTGGTTCAACAGATTTTTCTAATGCTGTTAAAATAAAAAATAATAAATTAACAGTAAATGCCGGTAGTGATTATTATACAGAAATAAATGAAAATGATATGACTTTTGGAGCAGGAGATGATGGTGGTAAAGCAGTATTTACTAAAACTAATACTTCTACTGATTGTAGATTAGAGAATCAAGATAAAGACGGAAATATCTTATCAAGGGTTAAATTTACTGGTGATTATGTAGAATTAGGTAATCTTGATAACTCTTTATACATTTCTGGTTCAAGTTATAGATTTAATAAATTACATGGTTCTGATACTAAAATAAAAGCAAAAGTTGATTTAGATACTGGATGGTACACTATTGCTACTTTTGGAAATCACAAAGGTAGAGGTATGGCAAGATTTATGATTTTAGATACTAAATCAAGTCATCATCAAGTTATTGATTTTCAAGTTACTCATATGTATGGAGTAGATGGTGCTAATAATATAACAGTATTTCAACAAGCATATTATTCAAATCAAGTAATAACTAAAATAAGAATTAAAGAAAAAGATACTTATGATGGGGCAGTAGTCCAAGTAAAAATAGACCAAGATAAGAACGATTTAACAGTTCATTACATAGGACATAATCCACTTGAAGATGGATGGAAAATAAAAAACTTTATTCCTGATGATACTGACCCAGGCGATGTAGATCACTATGATGATATGACTGAAAAAGTTAGAGTAAATATGTTAGGAAAACAATCAGGTAGTTTTTTTGGTAGAGATATATTTTTTAGAGAAGGTAAAGGTATAGCCTTTATGAATGACATTGATAGTGGAGTCAATGTATCTTTACATGCAGAGGGAGAACATTTCTTTATTAGAGAACCAGAAGATAGTAATAAAGAATGGTTGAAGATTGTAGACGATAAGGAAATGTACCATAGAGGTTCTCTGGTTCATACTAATAGAAATAGAATATTCTGTTCAGTTTATACAGATAAATCTAGTATTGCATCAGATGCTAAATATCCATTTAATAAAAAAGATGCTGATAGTCATGGTGCTTGGAATACTGACAATTATGAATTTACCTGTCCAAGAGATGGATATTATAAAGTAACTTGGGGGAATTTTATTGGTAGTTCAGAAGCTGATGTATATAGATACTATGTAAGAAAAAATGGAGATAAAATACATGGAGCACATGTAAGAGCAATAGGTGCTGATAAAGATAATTATTCTCCAACTTCATTTAGAAGTATTATTATTGATTGTGATAAAGGAGATAAAATAGATATATATTTTAAATCTGATAATGATAAAAAAGATAATGGTGGAAATAATTATGCAAGTTTAATTATTGAAATTTTAGCTTAAAGGATATAAATGAAAACAATATATGTAACACTAGATGAAAATAATATAGTTAAAGATTGGTTTACAGAAGAGACTCATGGAAGTTTTAAAATAACAGATAAATCAACTAAAGAAGAGATAGCTAAATATCTCTTTGGTTCAGAACCAGATAAGTATTATTATACTACTTCAGTTGATAAGAATAAAACAATTCAATTAGATGATGGTACTACTTTTACAGATTTTACTTATTATAGAACTAAGTTAATAGATAATCCTGATTGTAGAATTCCTAGAGGTGTTATTAAATTTCCTTATGGATTATTTAAAAAATACCAATTAGGACAAAGGTACCAATATATTAATAAGTTGAATAAATTTATAGAATATAAAGAACCAGATGAAATAAAAATAAAAAAAAGAAAAAAAGAAATATATAATAAAATACAATATTTAAGTAATAAAAAACTTAAAGATGTTAAAAATTTTATAGCAGGTCGTGAAATTGGAATAGAAGATGAGGAGAGATATAGAAATAAATATGAATTAGCAATTAATAATAGAGATGAATTATTAAAAGGTGAAGCAGAAAAAAGAGGTTTAAGTGTTGAAAAATTTAAGAAAATAATTATAGATAAACATGCTAAATGGATGGATACTATTTATTACTTTTCACAAAAATTAGAAGAATTTAGATTAGTATTTGAGGATAGGATAAAAGAAGCAAAGACTTTACAGGATTTAGAATTAATTGAGTATAAGATAGATATTTTAAAAACTTTAAATAAAAAAATATCTGACGAAGAATTCAATGAGATTATTAATTTAAAAAGTATAGATGGATCAATTAAAACAATTATAAATGATAAAAAACCTAATATTTTTACTAGAATATTAAATAAATTATTCAATAAAAATAATTAATACTTAAAGGAAAAATAATGAGTTTAAAACCAAATTATGAACCAAAAATATATGAATTACACCCTAATATTATAGCTTTTGGTTCTTACGAAAGGGATGGTTCATTTCCTTATGTATATAATAATGAACAAGCAGGAATTATTATGCAAGATCTTGATGATGATTTTGTAACAACTGATAATAATAATATAAGAGCATATAAAACTGTAGAATATAAACAGAATAAATACACAGTACCTTTAATTAAAAGTCAAATAGAATATCAAATAATTAATGCTATTGCTAAAAATAATAATAGTAGATGTTCCGTTGTATATGTATCGCCATTATATAAAGCTTTGTATAGTAATATTGACTCTAATGGTATGTTAGTACTTGGGATTAAATATGATTTAGAAAGTTCATATAAATTTAAAACTATTGGAGTAAGAGCTTTATATACAATAAATAATTACCAATATGGAATATATATATGGGCAGAAGCTTTACAATATGACCAAGATGATGATGGTAATACAACTATTACTTCATTAACTACAAGTAATAAAACATTTATACCTTATAATTATTCATTTGATAATGTAACTATGATGACTACATTTGAAGAAGATACAGATAATAATAAATTAATTATTGAATATAAATCAGTTGAAAAAGATCAAGAAGGAAATAGACTATTTGACTTTGATTTTTCTTTAGATACTGATGATGATAATGCTAAATATTCATCTAATAAAATAGATAGTATTATAACTATGCCTGAATTAAATCAATCTATTGAATATAGTTTATACCATATTAAAACATTTGGTAATAAGTTAAGTTTAAATACTTTAGAACATCAATCTAATATTTTAATTACGCTATAATTATGTTAAAACTAAATTAAAGGATTAAATATGGCTTATGATATTGGACAAGTTACAGATATGTTTGATACTTTATCTGCTAAAGTAATCAATGAATTAGATTCTCAGTTTAATAAGGGAAGAATTAAAGGTACTGATTATGCAAATGCATATGCAGCACTTTTAAGTACTATTATTCAAGTATGTATAGATGTACCTTTAAAAGATAAACAAACACAAGGGCTTGATAAAGATATAGAATTAAAAGATGCACAAATACAACAAATTGAAAATGATATAGAAGTAAAAGATAAACAAGTTGAATTACAAGAATTACAAGTAAATAAAGATATAGAAGTAAAAGATAAACAAATACAACAAGCTGAAAATGATATAGAAGTAAAAAATAAACAACTTGAATTACAAGAATTACAAACTAATAAAGATATAGAAATAAAAGATAGACAAATAGCTTTACAAGAATTACAAGCTGAAAATGATATAGCAGTAAAAAATAAACAACTTGAATTACAAGAATTACAAGTTAATAAAGACATTGCAGTAAAAGATAGACAAATACAAGGATTTGATGATAAAATCAGAACTGATTTATTTAAAACTCAAATGGATACTTGGGGTATGATGTTTGCTTCTGGTATGTTAGATAAAAAACCAGATATTATTACAAATGATGAAACAAGTACTCTATATAATACTATTAAAAGTAGATTAAGATGATAATTGAAACTACATTAGATACTGAATACTTTTTAAGTATTGTCAAACAATTAGAATTTAAACCTAATGATGAAAAGGAAGCGAGAGAAATCTTGTACCCTAAAGTTGATGCAACAGTATATGATGTATTTATCTCTGCTCCTAATCGTTGGGCAGAACATTATTTAATTAAAGATGAAAATAAAAATAATGCTATTGTATGTGCTATTACTCTGGATCTAAATAATAATTTACATTATTTTGTAACTACTGATTTAGATCAATCTAATAGTTTATCATTTGTGAAAACTATTAAAGCTTTAGTAAAATCTACAATAGCATTAAGACATGTAGTTTTCGTTACTACAAGAACTTGGTATAAAGAAGCTATTAAGTTTAATAAATTAATAGGTTTTAAAATAATTAGAACCAGTAATGGTAAAGGTATATCTACCTGGTTCTATAGTAAAAATAAAGGTTATTGATGGGCGGTGGTGGATTTGGAGGAAAAGGAGGTAAAACAACTACATATAAAGATGTACAAATACAATCTGTATTCCCTGATAGACAGAATATATTTAGAAAAAAATTATTAACATATAAACACCAACTACATTCTAATCACGATACATTTAAAAAGCTTATTTTAGATAAAAGTAATTATCTATCTGTAAAAAAATTAGAAAAGATGGGATTTATTCATTCTGCTAATGGATTATCACATCATTTAACTAAACAAGGTATGGAATTATATATAACTAACCATACAGAAGAAACTAATATAAATATAAAATATAAAGTAGGTAGAAAATACAAACATTCATTATTTCACCCTTATCAAGAAAACAATGGTGACTATGCAGAAAGTGAAGTTCTATATGTATGGACTAATTCTTTGTCTCATCCATCTTGTGAAAGTGTAGGATACGCAAAAAGTAAATGGGGTAATAATTGCCAAGATAAATGTGATATGTGTGATGTCCGAGATATTAATTATTATAATTGGAGGATTACTGGTTCTATAGAACCAAGTTATAAAGATTTAACTTATGAAATATTAGAATTTATAGACTATAAAGTGGAAGAATGGTTAAGAACTAATTATGATATAGATAATTCAATAGAAATAAAAGTATCTCATCCAATAGTAGATAATAGAAATAATATAGATGTAATATATAATGGATATATTATAGATGATAAAACATATAAACCTATTATTGAATCTGGCTCAATAAAAAGAGAAATAGACAAAGCTAACAATGTAATTAAAATTAAATTAGTAAATATAAATGATAGTGATGATATTATCTCTTTAGAATACCCAACAGATGACTCTTTATTATGTGCAATAATCTATGTATCTAAACAAAATCCAAGAGAACATGTATTTATTGATTACTATGATAAAATGATTGCATTTCAAGAAAACTTACACTTCTTTGCCATACCTATTAAACATTCTGGTTCAATGGTAAAACATAACATGAATTTAACTAAATTATGGTTTAAAAATATAGGTATGACTCTACCTACAAATTTAGAAGATAGTAAGATTAAAGATGTTTTATTTGCTTTAATGTCTAATTATAATAGTAATAAATACCCTAATTTAGATAAACTCTTAAAAATGACTTATGGTGATTATAAGGACCCAAGAAATATATCTATTGATACTGGTGCAGGTGTCATAAGATATGAATGGTATGTAGATCAATCTACTAATCCAATATCAATAAAACGAAGAGTGTATATGAATGGTTTTAAATATAAAGAAATATTAGATACTAATATATCTGGAATTACTGGAGCTACTTATAATTACGAAAATGATTATAAATGTTGTTATAGAAAAACTGTATCAGATGCAAATAAAACTGAAGAAGATGTACCTTTATATATTCTTCCTATAGAAGGATTAAAGCAATTACCTTTACATGAATTTTATGATGTATATTATAGTTTGTTACATAGTATTGTATATTCAGAAGTAACTGTACATACTAAATGGTATCAAACTATGTTTTTTCAATTTATGGTATTAGCAACTATTACTATTATGGATCCAATAGCAGGTTTTGCTGCAGCTGTTGGAACAATAACTTATAATGCACTAATCGATTTTGGTGTGGCTCCTACAATAGCATTAGTTATAATAGCTGTTATAACTTGGGGTGCTAATACAGCAGCAGAAGGAGCTAACTCAGTAGCAGTGAATAGTGCAACTACAGCTACAGTTACAGGTGCTGATATGATTGAAGGAGCAATGAATGCATTAACATCATCATTTAATGATATATTTACTAGTACTTCTGTTACATTAACTAATTCAATACAAACAGCTACTATGGGTGTTAATATTTTAAATGCTGTAGAAACTAAACGTGAACAAAAAAAGTTAAATAATAAACAACATGAAGCTAATGAAATAGCTACTGAATCAAATAAATTAGCTAAAAAGTTAAAAGAAGTATATGAAAATTCAATTACTTTATTACCTAATATGTTTGATGATTTATATACTTTAACTTATTCTAATCCAATGGAATTACAAGTATATTTAGATCATAAATATGAAAATTCAATATTTGATCCAATAAATCAAGTATATATGTAATATAATTACAATAAAAAGGAGATATAAACATAATGAAATATAAAGATATTAATCAAACAGAATTATTAAGTAAACTTAAAAAAGATTTAGAAGAAACAGAAGCTACACATCAAACAGTTATCGAATATGTAACTAAAACAAGACAATTATATGAAGGTAATGTAAATATTAAACAAGATGATGATTTATCTAAATTCATATCTAAAGAAGTATTTAAACAAGTTGAATGGGCTAAAACTCAATATAAATATCCATTTGTAAGTAATGATGAACCAATAAGTATTCAAGCTTCTCATGATGAATATGATATATATTTTGGACATCAATCAGCTATTTTATTAAATTATTTTTTTACTAAAAAGTTTAATAGATTTAATTTTATTACAGATTTAATTCATACAGCTTGTGTAGAGGGTAATGTAATTATTAGAACAGGTTGGGAATATCAAGGTAAAATTGTTAAAATGAAAAAACAAATAGAAACACCTTTACAATTACCAACAGATACACAATTACCTAATGTTGAACAAATTACTCAGATCCAAGAAATAGAAGTTGAAGAAGAGATACCTATAGTAAATAAGCCTACAGCTGAAATAGTAAAGATAGATGATATTTATATTGATCCAACTGCAAAGAATATAGATGATATTCAATATATTATACAAAGAAGAGAAGTTAGATTATATGAATTAAAGAAAGAAGGTATCTATATTAACTTGGATCAAGTAAAAAAAGATATATCAAATATGTCTACAAATAAAAATGTATATGTTCATCCTTATAAAGAAGAATTAAATCCTACACTTGCATTTAATGCTGAAGATGTAGAAAGAAAAAAAGTATATATGTATGAATATTGGGGGTATCAAGAGATAAATGGAGAAATACAACCTATAGTTTGTTGTTGGATTGGAGATACTATTGTTAGGTTAGAAGAAAATCCTTACCCAGATAAAAAAATACCTTATGTAATAATGCCTTATATAAAAATACCTAATACTTTATGGGGTAAATCTTTAGCTGAATTAATAGAAGAACACCAAACAATTAAAACAGGTATATTAAGAGGCATGTTTGATAATATAGCTCAAAGTAATGCCCCGCAAGTAGGAGTACAAAAAGGTAATTTAGACTCAATTAACTTTAAAAGATTTATAGAAGGTAAACACTTTGAATTTAATATGAGTCCTAATTCATTTTATAAAGGTCAATATAATAGAATTCCATCTGAAATTTTTCAAGTATTAAGAGATGTAGATTATGATAAACAATTATTATCAGGAATAATACCTATGCAAGGAGGACAAGGCTCACAAGCTATTTATGGTTCTCAAGCAGCTAAATCTGGTTCAATGAATAGTTTAATGTTAAAAGAAGTAGATACAGTAAATAATATAGCTGAGAACTTAATTAAACCTTTAATGTTTAAATGGTTAACTTATATTTATGATGTGATGGAACCAGAAGAGATACAAGATATAACTAAATTACAATATATTGAACCAAGAGAAGAATATTTAGTTAATTATGCAGATAACATTACTATTGATATTGAAACAGAACAAACTAAAACAGTAAAAGCAAGTGAATTAGCTTTCTTATTACAGACTCTGGGTCAAACATTACCATTTGATTTTACTAAAACTATATTAGCAGAAATGACTGAATTAAAAGGTATGAAGAATCTATCTGATAAAATTGCACAATATGAACCACAACCTGATCCAATACAACAACAAATGGCTCAATTACAATTACAGAAAATGCAACTTGAATTACAAATACTTCAAGGACAAGCACAAGCAGATATACAACTTAAAGAGGCTAAGGCTAAAGAAGCAGAAGCCAAAGCAACAAGTACTAGTACAGGTACTATCAAACAGAAATATGGAATTGATTATCAACAAAAATTAAAAGAATTAGAGTTAAAACATCAATTAGATTTACAGAAATTACAAGAACAAGCAAGATTAAAACAACAAGAACATTTACCTAATAATGTAGGTATAAATAGAAATGTACCTGATACAATACCTACTGATATTTCTAATAATCAGCTAATGTAATAACTGGTTTTTGGATATAATATTGATGGAATAAAAACTTTAAGGAGACAAAGATGAGTAACAAAGTTATTACAGAATTTGGTAATAGAAATGCAGAATTAGAGGCAAGAAAAGAATTAGTAAAAATTAATGGTGTAATAAGTAGATTAGACACTAATGAAGATTTTCAAACATTATTAAAATATATTTTAGAAATACAAGTATTACAATGGAAGACTCAATTAGCATTTACTGAACCAGAAAGAAGAATGGAAATTATGGAAGAATTTATGTGGAGAGCAAGTCTTGAAAAAACATTAGACTCTTTAAGAGATATTGATACTGTAAGATTAGATGCAGAAATTGAAGAGTTAAGTAAGTAAATCATTAAAGGATTTTTAAATGAATTTAGATAATATTGAAAATTCTGTATCTAATGATGAAAGAGAATTAGACTCTCTTCCTGATTTAGAAGATGGAGTTTATTATGATGTAAATGATGATAATAAAGAAGAAGTAAATACTTCTGAAGATACAACTACTACTGATGAAATAAATCAAGATACAGAAGATAATATTGAACCAGAAAATGAAAAAGAAACAAATGATATTACATCTGGTTCTGAACCTGAAGTAGAGATAGATAACACAGAGTCTGAAGAACCTACTACTGAAATTAATGATAATACAAATACAAATGAACCTATGATACTTGATTTAGGTGATACAAAAATAGAAATTAATTCTCAAGAAGAATTAAAGAAATTAGCAGAGTCTTCAGTAAAAGATAAAGCAAAGTTTGATAAATATAAAGATGATATTGCTATTGTAGAAGGTTTAAAAGAACAAGGTGTAGAAGAAGAAGATTTATACTTATTGGCTGAAGCAAAGAAAGGTAATACTAAAGCTATCGCTAAGTTATTAAAAAAGAATAATATTGATCCAATGGATATAGATGTAGATGATGAAGAAATTACTGATTATAAACCTAATGAAGTAAAAGCTGATATGGAATACATTGAAGCTAAATCAATACTTGAAACTATACAAAAAGATCCACAAATTTCTGTTAAGTTTGATAATTTAGTTATGAGAGAGTTTGATGAGAAATCAAGACAAACAGTATTTAAAGATAGTAATAATCTTAAATTTGTAGCTGAATTAACTAAATCAGGTTTAATTGATAATGTATTACCAGAATACACTAAAATGAAATTACTTGGTGAACCTGGCTCACAATTTGACTTACTAGTTAAGGCTTATGATAAATTCATATCTAACTTAAAAGAAACTACAAAACAAAAAGCTCAAGATACTAAAACTGAAATAGAAACTAAAACTAAAACTAAATCAGAAAAAAGAAAAAGAATGTCTGCTGGTTCTAAAACTAAAAATACTCCTACTAAAAAAGAGAAATCTGTTGATGAAATGACTGATGCAGAATTTGAATCTTATTACAATAATCTTGTTGGTGTTAATGGATTTGTAGTAGATTAATTTCTGCTACACTTCTATCTATGAATATTTTCGATTCAGTGTATGTGTCATATGGACATATACTGAACAGATAATATTAAACTAAAACAAGGAGTTTTACATGGCTATTTATGTATACAACTCTGGGGATTCTACTCAAGGTACACAAGTACAGAATTTTTATTCAAGAATTGCCAGAAGAAAGATTGATCAAACATTTAACTTTTCAAAGTTTGCTAACTTAAAAGATATGATGCAATCTGGTTCAGGTGACACATTCAAAGTTAGTACTTATTTTTGGTCAATCCATAGAGATGTTATTGATAATACAGGTGCATATACAGGAGTTAAAGGTGGGTACATTGCTGAAAGAGATTTAGCAGCTGTAAACAAAAAGCTTGATGATATGCAAGTTACTACTGAAGGTGTAACTAATAAAGCTGATATTTATCAATTAGGTACATTTAAAAAAGTTACATTCCAAACACAAATGAAAAAGTATGCTGGAATTGTTGAATTAACTGAAGATGTTGAAACTTATTCTGAAGATAGTGTTAGAGTACTTACAGTTGAAGATGTTACTATGCAAATGAATTTAGCATATAATGATTTAATGATGAGAGATATTCTTAATACTGATTTTGTTGTATATGGTGGAGATGCTACAAGTAGAGATGAAGTAGGCGGTAAAGAAGATACTAAATCAAGAGAATATTCACTTACTCAAGCTTTAACTATCCAAGTATTTAATAAACTTACAACTAATAAAGCTAAACCTATGAGTTCTTTAATTGCAGGACAAAATAGAATTGGTACTAAACCTATTCCACAATCATTCTATGTAATTGTAGGTGCAGATTTATATGGAGCATTAATTAATGAAGATTTATTCCCTGATTTCCAATCTATTGAAACTTATTCTGATCCAACAAATGTAGTAAAAATGGAAGGATTAGAAGAAATTGGTAGATTAGGTAGATTTAGAATTCTTTATAGTGAAACACTTGGTAACTATGCTCATCAAGGTAACTTAGTAGGTGATAATGGTGATAATGCTTCTGAATATTGTTTCTCAAGTAAAAATGATGATGACAAATATGCATACGATGTATATCCAGTAGTAGTTATGGCTAAAGATGCTATCAGTACTGTAGGTCTTCAAGGTAAAACTAAACAAATGATTTATACAAGATTCCCTGAAGTAATTGATAATGGTAACCCTATTGGTGAAAGAGGTTATGTAGCATATAAATTTAGATATGCAACTGTTATTACAAGACCTGATCATCTTGCTGTAATGGAAGTTACTTGTCCAATTCCTAACTAATAATTAGAACCTTCCTTGGTTCTTTTTATTTACTACTTTATTTCTCCTATTAAATTCTGATATAATTTATAAAAATTAATTTAAGGAGAATATTAATGTCTAACCAATTATTACAAGTGGAAAAATCAGCATTTTATGAAATGAGTTTTCAAGAACTTAAAACTGAATGTAAAAGAAAAAATATAGAATTATCTAAAACAGATACTAAAGAAATTCTAATTAAAAAATTAGAAGCATATGCTGCACAAACTGCTACAAGAATAGGATTTAACAATAGTGTTAGAGCCAAAATGAATAAAACTAAAAAATGTATTGTTACTAAAAATGATCCAAATGATATTAGAGATAGTGCATTAATTAGTATTACTAATGTTACAGGTACTTATTCTTTTGTGGTTCCGTTTAATGAAAAAATAGATTTACCTATACCTATTATTAAAAAACTTGAAAATACACAAGTACAGAAATTTAAAAGTGTTAATAAAGGTATTTTAGGAAATGTAGATGTACCTTATATGGATAAAAAATATATCGTACAAACTTTAGAAGGATAATATTATGAGTATTAATGATAATATGCAAGTTGATTGGAATAACAATATTGTTAAATTAGCTAATGGTAAAACATTAAGGTTTATTAATAATAATGAATTGACGCAATATGTTCAACAACTACACTCACAAAATATAACAGCTCCTACTACTACTCAAACAACAGCACCAAATATACAAGATATTTTTAATAAATTAAACTTTAATCCTACTAAGAATAATACTTTAAATGCTGTGCATATAGGTGACCAAAGTATTATTAAATTTAATGGTACATTAGATAAAACTATGCAAGAAAAATTAACTAATAGTGGATTTAAAACATTTAAAGATGGAAATGGAAATATGTATGCAATGAAACAAGATTCTTTTATGCAAAGAAATGGTCCAACAATACAAACTGGTTTAGCTGCTGGAGGTTTAGGATTAGGTATTGTTAATTATTTAGATTCACATAAAGCTTTAAAAAAACAATCTGCTTTAATGGATGAACAAATCGGAGCATTAAAAGATAATAGAGAACATTTAAAAAGTGAATGGGCTAGAGTAGATAAAATTAGAAAAAATATTAACTCTTCTTACTAATTAAATACATATATAAATCCTATGGTATAATTAAATATAATTAAACATATCATAAGGATTTTATATGGATATTACAACTTATTACCAAAAAATAGCAAATCAACAAATAGATACTGGTTCAACTCCCTCTATGCAAGTACCTAATGGTTCTAAAGTAATGGATCATTATTTATCTGTTGCTAATCAATTACAAAGAAATGCAGATTATAAACAAGCTAAAGACCAAGCATCTATAGATAGATATAATAAACAAGAAGAAAAATTAGCTGAACAAAATAAAAAACTAAATACTTTAAATATTATGACTACTTATACTAAAGGATTAGAACAATTACAACAATTAGACTTATCTGATCCAGAGCAAAGAAAAGAATATAAAGAACAATATCAAGAATTACTTTCTAAAAGAAATAAACTATTACAATCATCTGGTTCAGAAGATATTGCTTTAAAAGCTACTTTAAACACTCCTGCTGAATTAAAATCTACATTTGTTAGTAAAGTTACTAATGATACATTAGCTAAATATGTTAATAAGTTTAGTGAACTTAATTCTAATTTAGGACCTAATGAAGCTTGGAATGTTATGGAACAAGAATATACTAATGATATTAAATCAGCTTCTACACCTGAAGAAAAATTAGGTTTAATGTCAGCATATCTTAAACTTAAACAAACTACTTCAGATGATGAAGTATATACTAAAACAAGAGCTTTAGATGAATATAATAAAAAAGTAAATGAAACAGTTAATGATGCATTAAAACAATTACAAAATCAAGGAATTGATATAAATAAAGTTTATACTGATCCAGTAGAATATAGAAGAGCACAACAATTATTACATGACTATGCTATAAAACAAGGTTGGGATACTACTACAGAAAAAAGAGCAAATGATTATTTAAAATATACTGCATCACCTAAAGAAAATAAATCTAAAATAAATACATCAGATTTACCTAACTATATAGCACAATACATTATCCAAAAACCAGCATCTGAAACTGAATACACAAACTATACAAAGAATACTATAAATGTAAAATCTGATCCAGAAAGTAAAGAAGAACAAACAATAAATGCTTTAGACACTAAAAAAGCTATTAATAATTTAATACCTCAACATATGTTAAAACAATATCATATGGATAGATACCTAAGTAAAAATATATCTCCTGCTGATTTCTTGGCACAAGAATTAAATGATGTTAAACCGGGAGAAATAGAAAAATATTTAGATAAAGATGGACATATAAAACAAGGTAGTGATATACCACAAAGAATATATAATATATATGAAACTTATAAAGATGCATATGATTTAGCTACAGGTAATAGAGTATTTCTGGTTCCAGAAACACAATTAATAAATAAAAATGATGGACTTGGATCACAATCTAAAGACTATTTAACTATTAATGGGGTTAAAGTACCAAAAGATAAATTAAAAACTGTTGATGTTAATGGGGTACCTACTTATTATGTTACTTCTAAAGATTTATATAAATATGCTAAAAATAATAATATAGAAAATACTAAAAGTATAACAACTACACATACATATAACTATACTATAAATCTACCTAAAAAAGATGTAGTTACTCCTGATAATATAAATACAGCAAGTGCTTTAACACTTACACAAACATATACTAATAAGAAGAATGCAAGACTAATAAATAAAACATTTAAGAAAGATGGTTCATTAAATTTTAAAAACCCTGTAGTCACAAAGTATTATGAACTATATAAAAATACTTATGTGGAATTACCTAAAACTAAATTTGAAGACATGACTAAAAATATGTTCGAAAATGCAGTTTATGTAGGTAAAGCTGCAGCTAACTTAAGATCGTTTAATAACATTAAAGGGGTAATAGTAAGGTTGGGTGATAGTAATCCTGCTGATCCAAGTACAGCTACATTTAATATAAATGCTAAAAATATCTTTTCAAATAAAAAAAATATAGTAGATTTTTTAAATTCAAGTGCTACTTTAATAGGTTTAAAGTCAGGAGATTCTACATATATGGAAAAATTTAAAGACCATAAAGTACAAGCATATTTAAAGAATAATAAAAATTTAAAAACTTTTTATCATAATTTTTTACTAAATTTAGAAAATGGTTTACCTGGTTGTAAAAATATTGATGGTACTGGAAGATGTACTACAAACTATGAAGGTATAGTAGATTTAGTTAAA
>Ga0256837_1001685_pt1 | contig 14870 bp, 13 predicted proteins | sample 4562384metaG_FD_185976 | JGI IMG/M metagenome (GOLD analysis project Ga0256837, IMG submission 185976) | Hydrothermal vent microbial communities from Guaymas Basin, Mexico - 4561-384 | ecosystem: Environmental > Aquatic > Marine > Hydrothermal vents | place: Mexico: Guaymas Basin | collected... | reverse complement strand
AGTGTGCACCACGGCTCTCGGTACGCAAAAGTGCTCCATAGGCAACACACAATGCCACTTTGAGCATTTTTTGTGTTCTATAAGCATTCTCTAGTGCAGGATTAGCAGCACGTGACTTAGAACGAAACACTTCAATATTTTTACTTCTTTTATAGAGTGCTTCAAGTTCATGTACTGCTTCATGAAGATCATCACCATTTCTAAAGATACCCACTTTATCCATCATTATTTTTTCCATAGCACGACGCAGCTCATACGCATCTTCACCATTTTCTCTCGCTAAAAGCTCATCTATTTTTTTCTGTTCACGCTCTAAAAAGTATTCTATTTTGGTACTGTGGATTGCTATATCACTCTCATTACTCTCGATAAAATCACTGATATACTCAGCTACAAGCATACCTGATACAACCGTTTCACTAACAGAGTTACCACCAAGGCGGTTAAATCCATGTAGATCCCAACACGCAGCTTCACCACAAGAATACAGCCCTCTCATGGTTTGAGATTCTCCAGTATATTTGGTTCGTATCCCACCCATAGAGTAGTGTTGTGTAGGACGAACTGGTATCCACTCCTCAGCAGGGTCAATCCCTAAAAAGTTTTCACAGATCTCTTTCACTTCACGAAGATTTTTTTCAATATGTTCACGCCCTAAGATAGTGATATCAAGCCACAGGTGATCCCCATAACGAGATTTGACCCCTTTGCCTTTTCTCATATGTTCAGTCATTCGGCGACTCACCACATCACGAGATGCAAGCTCTTTTTTCTCAGGTTCATAATCTGGCATAAAACGGTATCCATCAACATCACGAAGTACACCACCATCCCCACGACACCCCTCGGTCGTAAGTATACCGACAGGCACAATCGCTGTTGGATGAAATTGAATTGCTTCCATATTTCCAAGTGTAGCTACACCAGTTTCAAGTGCAATCGCCTGCCCTATCCCCTGACAGATGATAGCATTGGTACTGACACTATAGATACGACCATATCCACCAGTTGCTATTGTTGTTGCTTTTGAGACATACGCAACAAGTTCACCCGTCATTAAGTTGCGTGCTATAGCTCCGTAACAGTGGTTGTTTTCATGGATAAGAGCTATCGCTTCAAGGCGCTCATGAATCTCTACCTTATCTTCATGGGCTTTGTTATCCATCGCATAAAGCATGGAGTGACCTGTTCCATCTGAGGTATAGCAGGTACGCCATTTTTTTGTTCCACCAAAATCACGTGCAGTAATAAGCCCATGGGCTTCCTCTTTTTCTGTGATAGTTACTTTTTTGGCATTGATAATAGCAGTTCTATCACCCTTTTGCACCCTGCTCCAAGGCACACCCCAATGAGCAAGTTCTCGAATCGCTTTTGGAGCACAATGGGTAAACATACGAGCTACAACCTGATCAGCGCCCCAGTCACTCCCTTTAATGGTATCGGCAAAATGAACATCCTCATTATCACCCTCACCCATTTTAGAGTTTGCCAAAGAAGCCTGCATACCACCTTGAGCAGCAGCAGAGTGGCTTCGCTTGGGTGGAACAAGTGTTAAAACAACAGCCCCATGCCCTCGCTCTTTCACCCCTGTGGCAACACGCAACCCTGCAAGTCCACCACCAATGATAAGCACATCTGTATATATAACATTCATCTACATCACCTCTTGTTGGTGTGGTTGAGAAGCTTGTGTTGCATTTTTATGCTCAAGCCCTATGGAGATATACTGAGCCAAAGATCCAAGACCAATAGCAATATAAACAACAATCAAGCCTCTCATAAGAAACTTCATAATTTTTCTTGATTTTTTTGGATTTGCACCCTCAAAAAATCCCCATTTCAATGAAACTCTATAAAGCCCTACAAAAGCATGAGAAACTACAGACAACAAAAGCAAAAAGTATAAAGGTGCCATAAACTCCTCTACTACTCTATAAGAGCTTTTAAGCGGACCAATATTATCAGGCTGTGTCATCATAATGTAAAGATGAACACTTCCCAAAAAAAACATCATAAAGCCAGTGATAACCTGAATCATCCATAAAGAGGTATCTTCATGTTTCATAGCTGTTGCGTGTTGTTGCATAATCTTATACTGCTTGTACGATGATGGAAACTTTCTTATTGCAGTAAGTGCATGTAGTATAAAAATAAAAAAAATGGCACCTGCTAAAAAAGAGATAATACCAGGATAACGCTCTCCAAAAAAGTAATACCCCTCAAACATAAGCGTCACTTTATACATCATCTCATTGGAGATAAGTATGGAAGCTTCAAACAAAATATGCCCCATAATAAATACAGCAAGTATAACACCTGTTGCACTTTGAAGAAAATCAAGCTTGGCAGGGATTTTATTGATAGATTGTTTTTTCACAGCTGTTGACTTTTACTTTTGTTTGGGACGAAACGCTTTGATAACATCCTCGTTTGTTTCTATAAAAGGACCCTCTATCAAATCGATACAGTATGGTACAGCAGGAAAAACAGCATCCAAACATTCACGAATAGACTTTGGTTTTCCAGGAAGATTGATAATTAAAGAGTTTCCACGAATCCCAGCTGTTTGACGAGAAAGGATTGCCGTTGGAACATATTGTAAACTCACCTGACGCATCAACTCACCAAATCCTGGCATCATCTTTTGGCATACATTTTCAGTTGCTTCTGGTGTAACATCACGAAGTGCCGGTCCTGTTCCACCTGTTGTTACTACCAAACAACACCCCTCTTTGTCACACAACTCTATCATTGTTGCTTCTAAAACATCCTGTTCATCAGGAATACATCTATAGACTATTTCAAATTCACTTTTAAGATAATCTTTCATAGTATCTTGAATCGCCATCCCCGAGATATCTTCATATATCCCCTTACTCGCTCTGTCACTTGCTGTAATTACACCTATTTTAATATCTGCCATAGATTTTCTCCTTAATTTATTTGTAAAAAATGGTTTGCTTCTTTTATAAAAGTTACTGTCGCAACCTCTTGAAAAAACTCCTTTGCTCCATTTGCATCGATAATCTTATCTTCACCACCAAGATACACCTCAATCATCACACCTGCATGTTTTATTTTTTGCAGTGTAATGATATCCCACTCATAATATAAAAGCTCTTCAAGTTCCTCTTTTGTCTGTGTTGCGTGTTGCACACTCTTTTGTGAATATGGTGCAAAACACAACTCCATAAACTGCTTTAGATACAATGCACTGTTGCGTGTGTATCCCATTAACTGTAAACGCTTAAACTTCTCACTCTTTGTTTGAAAAAAAGCGGGACTTAAAAGTTGAAGTTTATCAACACGCAAGTTATTTTCCAACCGCTTCTGCACCTCTTGGATAGCTTTGATACCACCATAGGAAAAACCTGCTATACAAAAATCACTTGTATCTAAAAAAGCTTCAAAAAAATGCTCCCCGTTTGCTAGAGAAAAACCATTATAAAACTGCATCGATATACTTTTTAACCTCTGCTTTTGTAATACTTTCTCGCTCTAAAAGCACTTTTTCCACTTCTACAATAACATCCATAAGTGTATTAATCAAACCTTTACACTCATCATAGAGTTTTGTCAATATTTGCGTCTGTTCTGCTTCATCACCAAGAAGGGAAGAACCCATCCCATACTCTTGACACATTTTTAGTGTAAGCTCTTTAGCCTCATCTAAATCACCCTTGACGCTGCTTGCGTGTTGTTTGTACTTGATATTACACGCAGCGATACCAGCTAAAAGCATCTTCACCCTTGCTTCAAGTTCCTGCTTGATAAAAGGCTCATCAATCGTTGGGGTAAGATGTTCGTTGGAAAGTAAAAGCTTTTCAAACGGCAGATCATAATAGGTTGCCACCACAACCTTACCAGCTTGGTATGTGATACGAAAATCTTTTTGTTTGTCATTAAGCATTTTAAGCTTTTTCTTTCCAAACATCACTTTATCTTTGACCTGATAAAAATGCTCTATAGTGACATGAAAATCGTTTTGACGCAATGCCAAAAGTGCTGCCTCATTTACAAGGGCGGCAAGTGCTGCACCATTAAATCCAACTGTCATATTGGCTATTTCAGATAAATCTACCTGCGATGGAACTTTTGAAAGATACTTCATTAAAATAGATTCACGCTCTTTTTTTGTTGGCAGTTCTACAAATATACGTCTGTCAAAACGACCAGCACGTAACAGTGCAGAGTCTAAAACATCTATCTTATTGGTAGCAGCAACCACTATAACATTACTTGAAGCTTCAAAACCATCCATCTCGGTAAGGAGCTGATTTAATGTAGCTTCACGCTCATCATTGCGTTGTCCGTCACGCTTTTTACCAACAGCATCTATCTCATCTATAAAAATGATACTTGGTGCATTGTTTTTAGCTGCTACAAAAAGTTCATGTACTCTTTTTGCACCCATACCAACATATATCTGTACAAACGAAGCACCACTTTGATAATAAAACGGCACATCCGCCGCATTAGCAACTGCTTTGGCTATCATCGTTTTTCCAACTCCAGGAGGACCTACAAGGAGTACACCACGCGGAAGACGAGCACCAAAACTTTTGTAACGTTTTGGATGGCGCATAAAGTCTATAATCTCCTCTAGCTCCATCTTTACATCACTGATACCGCCTATATCATCAAAACTCACATCACTTTTAATCGCTTCTATAGGGGTGTTTAACCCTATAGCCTCTGCGTGTTGCGTGTTGGAGTATTGTTCTTGTGTCGGTACATACCTTTTTTGCCAAAAACGAACACCAAGAGAAGCCAATGCCAAAAATAAAATGGTAAATAAGATATATACCAAAATATTGATCTCTTTTATCTCTACTTTATAATCTATAAACATCTTCGGTGATACTTGAGAAGATGCTATTTTATAAAGTCCTTTTTTTGTCTTGAGATACACATATTTTTTTGAAACGATAACTCGCTGCACCTCTTTATTTTCCAAAAGCTGTGTCGCTTTGGAGAGTGTAATGGCATCAGCTGTATCACGTAAAAGGGCAAAAAGGATAAGCCCTATAACAATAAATGCAGAAACAAACAAAAGAATACGATTCGTTTTAGACTCTAGCATAGTTTCCATCCTCTTTGACATCATATTGAGTAATTTGTATCCAGTTACCTAAAAGATCTTCATTAGAATCTATGATGATTTTATTGAAATTTTGGTCAAGTCCGTGATATTTTCCATTTTTAAATGATTCTACTAACACATCAAGTACTTGTTTATCGTGGGCACATTGTTTACGAAATGCATAATTTTTCTGTGCCACTAAAGATTCTATCTCATGGAGTCTCTCTTTGGCTACTTTACCATTGACTTCAGGTTTCATATGTGCAGCGGGTGTTCCATCTCTTTTTGAGTAGGTAAAAGCGTGAAGATGTGTCAAAGGCAGTGCTTTTGCATGCTCCATTGCTTCTCTCCAAAGGGTTTCGCTCTCCCCTGGAAAACCTGTAATAAAATCAGTTCCGATAGCAAAACCTTTTGATGCCAAGAACTCAAAAAGCTCTCTGTCTTGTTTGTAAACATTACGTCTGTTCATCAACTTTAACATTGTTGGAGATGTATGTTGCAAAGCGATGTGCATATGCTTTTCCATCCATGGTTCATCCAAAATCTCTTTAAACTCATCTGTAATCTGGATAGGCTCTACACTTCCTAAGCGGATACGCCTTACCCCTCGTATGAGTGACATCTTTTTCATTAGCTTTGCGAGAGAGGTTTTTGTATCTTGTCCGTATGAGCCGACATTGGTTCCTGTTAAGATAAATTCTCCAAAACCATTAAGTGCCAAACGTCTTATCTGTTCTAAAATCTTATCTTCATCCATACTGCGTGCATCACCACGAACAAAAGGGATGATGCAGTAAGAACATCGAAAATTACACCCCTCTTGAATCTTGATAAACGCCCTGCTTTTACCTATGAACTCATCAACAACAGTATCATCAATATGGTTTAGATCACCTGGGTCATAAAATGGTTGTTCCTGCTTTAAAAGCATATCTATCTTTTCTTTTTCACTTTGACCAAAAACACCATGGACCCGCCCCTCTTTTAAAAGAGACTCACCTTTGGTGTGAGCACCACATCCAGTTAAAAAAAGCCTTTGATTTTTATCTTTTTTCTCAAGTTGTGAAATGTAAGATCGTACATGAGTATCTGCTCCATTGGTTACTGTACAAGAGTTTATCACTACAACATCAGCTTCTGTTTCATTTTCAGTAATATCATACTCTTGTAAAGCACTCATCATCACTTGTGAATCATAAAGATTTGTACGACATCCAAAAGTTTTAAAATATACTTTTTTCTTCATTATACAGTCTCAAAATCATGAGCTACTGCTTCTTGAGAACGCATAGAAACATGAAGCTTTTGTGTTGGATATGCAATAGCAATATCATCTTCATTTTTAAAAGCATCCAAAATCTCTGTAGATATGGTACTTCTAAGTGTTAATGTTGCATACGCATTGGTTAAATACCACGCTTCAATATCGATTCCATGGGGTTCGATAAAGGAGTAGATACGAGGCTCTACATTGGTATTTTTCAAAGAGTAGTGATGTCTAAGCTTGTTAAGCTGTTTCCTTGTGATATCGGTATAACCTTTTGAATATTTTTTTGTAATCTCTTTGACAATATGCATCGCTTTTTTATGGTTGGAATCAAAAGTGATAGTGATTTTGACACCATCCCATACTGTTTTGAGTGAATAGTGTGTATAGTTGGCGATCATTCGAGTAAATATATAGTTATTTGGAACAAAGATTATACGACCAGCACGACGATTTTGCATAATAGAGGTAAGCGTTATATCTTCTAAAATAGTGATACGAAGCAAAGAGATATCTAAAACATCTCCAACATATTTCATCCCATCCATATCGACACGGATTCTATCACCAACATGGATACTGCCACCAAAAACAATCACAAGCCATCCCAAAATAGACATAAACCAGTCTTTCATCGCAATGGCGATACCCGCAGATGCAAACCCTAGGATAGTAACGAGGTAACCCGCATTTTCTATATAGTTAAAAAACAGAATTAAAATAATAATAGTAAAGTTTGTAAAAGTGATAATCTTATTTGCCATATAAAAGCGTTCATTATCAGTAATATACTTTTTGACGACAAGTTTTAACAAAAAGAATACAATAAAGACAAAAAGGACTACAGTTCCAATTTTTACAAGTCCATAAATCTGTTTCTCTATCCCTTTATTGATATTAATCTCAGCAACATCGAGTCTTTTTTGATAAACATTTAAGGTTACATCCATAGTATCAAGAGCACGTTCAAAAGTATCAAGTTCTATCTGTTTTTGCTTTAAAACTTCTCCGTATTTTCCACTTACATCGATATGTGCTAATTTCTTATAGATTTCAAACTCTTTTCTAAGAAGAACTATCAGTTGTGCAAGATTCTCTTTTTTCTTTTTGTACTCTTCAAAATCAGCATTAAGCTTTTTAATAAGTGAAAGTCCTGTAAAAACATCAAAAGGATTGGAGATTTTTGGAATCTCATCAATTTTTGGAGGTGTTATAAGTTCAGAAAATGGGGAACTGCTGTTTCCTTTGAGCTTATCAATTTGAGAAGCCAAAATAGACTCTTTTGAGATAAGAGCATTAAGTTCATCCCTGTCACTTGGAGTTTTTGCATTTTTTGAAAGGTATTGAATTCGTTTTCGTATCGCTTCAAGATTTTTTTTCACATCAAGTGATGTTAAATAAGAAGCATATGACTTGACCCACATATTTTCATCAGAGATCTCTAACTCAATTTGTTGGAGTTCCTGTTCATATTCTTGAATCTTTTTCTTACGTTTCCGCTCTTTTTTTGCCTCTAGCAGTGCTAATTCTTTTTGTTTTTGTTGTAGTGCCAACTCTTCACGTTGTTTTGTAATAGCAGCTTTTTGTTCAAGTGTTAAATTTGAATCACTTGCAAATGCAGTAGCATTACTATCACCATATACAATAGTCACACTTATAAAAAGGAAAGAAAAAATTACAAAAAGTCTGTTTTTCATGTATGAGCCTCAAATTCTTGTAATACTTCAAGTAAAAGTTCTTTGGAACACTCATCGGTAATTTTGACACCACCAATACTTACAGGGATTATAAAAGTGATAGTATCATCAGAACTTTTTTTATCTAAGAAAAATGTTTCATAAAAAGATTCTATATCATCAATGGGATATGATGTCGGCAAATTATATTTTTCAAGAAGCTTTTTCACACGAGATGCTTCCTCTTGAGTCATTAAACCCATTTTCACAGCCAAAGTATTTGCCATAACCATACCTATAGCTACAGCTTCTCCGTGAAGATATTTTTTATAGCGTGTTTCATTTTCAATCACATGCCCAAAAGTATGACCATAATTAAGTGCAGCACGCAAGCCATGCTCTTTTTCATCTTTAGCAACAACATCAGCCTTTGTTTGTACTGCGTGTTTAATAGCTTCTTGCAGCACTTTTGTATCATGCAAATTGGCTGATTCTAAAAACTCAAAAAACTCTTTGTTAAAAGTAACTGCCATTTTTATCACTTCTGCCACACCTGCACCAAACTCTCTTTGAGGCAATGTTGTTAAAAAATATGGATCAATAAATACCGCTTGAGGCTGATGAAATGCACCTATAAGATTTTTACCATATTTATTGTTCATACCAGTTTTGCCACCGACACTTGCATCTACCTGAGAAAGCAATGTTGTTGGAATCTGCACAAAATCGATACCTCTTTGGTATATGCTTGCCACATATCCTGTCATATCACCAATCACCCCTCCCCCAAAAGCGATAAGAAGTGATTTACGATTAAAACGGTGGTTAAAAAGAGATTCTAAAATCAAATCCACTGAATCTTGATTTTTATACTCTTCTCCATCTGGAACAGTAATAATATAAACCTCTTTGGCAGTGATTTTAGATAAAAGGTATCCCAAATGCAATCCTGCAACTTTAGGATTTGTGATAATCGCCACTTTTGTATCAAAGTGAGTTTGCGGGAGAGTGTCTATTGTAATATCATAAGAGTTATCTATAAGTTTTTTTAAAGGTATATGTACTTGCATTATCTATCCATAAATTTTATATATGATAGATAATACTTAAAAATGGCTAAAAAGTACCTAAATTAAAGCTGTACTGGTATAAATATCTGATGATAATCATCAAGTTTGAAATAAAGTTTTTCACTGTCGGTTGAAAATGCAGCAAAAAACCTGTGTGTTGTAAGTTTTGATGTAAAAGGTAAAATCTGTATAAAATTTTCTTTCTTCCTTAAAACTTTTATAGGATTTTCCTCCTCTTTAAAGACTTTAATAGATTTAGAAAAAATAGCTGAAAGATTGTAGTAATGCTCAATCACCTGTTCTTTCTCCTCCTGATGCTCTTTAAGATAGTTATAGAGTTCAAGATTTAAATTCACCTGTTCAGAAATATCAAAAATGGTAGCAGATATCTTTTCTAAATCACGATTTTCAGAGAGTATAAGCACAGCATCTTTAACATTGGTAAAATCTCTGTCTGAGAGTTTAAGAACAGGAACATGTGCCTCATATAATGTTTTACGGACATAATAATCTCTAAACATCTCTTTAGAAACAATCACCAAACCAGCATGATAGTTTCTTACATCTTGTAAAAATGTTTCTTTGAGGTTGATACTATCATAATCTATATTGACAACAACATCAAGTGCTCTACAACTTTTAATATATTCTAAAAGTTCAATATCTGAAGGATTAACCACCTTAATAATCAAATCATGTTTAAATTTTTGATGAATATAAATTGCTTCTTCTACAAGATCAATAATAGTTGCGTGTTTGACAATCTCCATATCAATGTAGAGTAAAATATTTGCACCATAGGGTTCAGGGAACTGTCCTAATTCTCTCTTAATAGCTCTATAAACAGATTTTAAAACTGCAGGTTCTCCAACAAGCAAAAGAAGGTCATTTGGATGAATCATACGTCTTCGCGATGGAATAATAAGCTTTCTGTTTCTATAAATAGCAACAATACGCCAGTTTTTTTGCTCAATAACACCAATATGCTTATATACAAAAGAGCTTCCAAACGGAACAAGAACTTCCATTATCTCACCCTCGCCAATCCCTACATTTTGAGCAATCACTGGAACATTTGGCAAATAATCCAAAAGTCTTGAAGCAAGAATATCATGAGCATTAATAAGAACTACATTGGCATCTTCATTTTGCATACCCCACTTATCTAAAATGATAACACGCAACTGTTTTTTAATAGTACGGATATTTTTTAATGTATTTTCAACATCAATCTGGGTATCCATAGCTATAATAACTTGGATAAACTCCATTTTAAGTAAATTGGAAAGTTTGTATAAACTTGTAGGATCAAACTCATAAAACTTAAATCGTGCAGGATTGGCTTCACTAAACTCTTTTGCTTTAAGTTGTACAACATAGTAAATATTTTCACTTGTATATGTTTCTATAACACGTCGAATAAAATGTTCACCAACATCTCCATCACTGATTATAAGTATCTTTTTCATTGTTTTATCTTTTTACAACATCTGAGCTGTCAACCCACATATCTTTTTTGGCAGGTTGCCAAACTTTATTGACAAAATAACCTGTAATTTTAATCCAGTTACCACTTTTAATATTGGATGTAAAAGATTTACCTTCCTCCCATTTCTGAAGTAGTTCTCCATTGGGAGCAGTATATATTTTTATCTCTTTAGCAGTTCTAAATGTTGTAGGTTGCATCTCTTGAATATTTACAACAATTACTTTATTAGATACTTGTTCAGATTCTTTTTTTATAGTTTTTTCTTCTATTTTTATTTGATTTTCCAAATTATTATTCTCTTCTGGTTTTAGATGTTTTTTTAACTTTTTAATTTGAGTTTTCAAATTTTTTATACTTTTTTCATATTCTTGTTCTTTTTTGGATAGAACTGAATATCCATCAAGTTCATTAAGCAATATCTTATTTTTTTGTTGTTCATCTAAAAGTTTCATTTTACAAGCTTTTAGTTCCTCTTTTACTTTTTCATACTGAACTCTTAAATTGGTGATATCATTGACAATCGCATCAATACGTTGCAATTCATCTGCATAGATAAAAGTACCTGTTACTAAAAATACTAACACTAAAAATCTCATTCTATTTATGCCTTTTTTATAAGTTTTACACCCATCTCAACATGGTGAGTATAAGGAAACTGATCAAATAAAGCCATCGAAACAACTTCATGTGTTTTTGAAAGTATTGACAAGTCTCTTAACAAACTCTCAGGATTACAGGATATATAAAGTATATGTTTATATGTTGCGGCAAGTTTACACGAATTTTCATCCATACCACTTCTTGGAGGATCTACAAAAATAGAATCAATACTATAACGTTTGAGATCAATATCTTTCATACGCCGAAACTCTCTTACACCATCGAGTGCATCAACAAACTCTTCAACACTCATACGTACAAATTCTATATTCTCGACACAATTAAGTTGCATATTGACTTTTGCCGCATTAATGGAAGATTTGGAAATCTCTGTTGCCAACACCTTGTCAAATAGTTTTGCAAAAGGTATAGTAAAATTACCAGCACCACAATACAGCTCCAATAAATCTCCATCTACTCCATCAAACTGTTCTAATGCCCAAGTAATCATCTTTTCATTTACTCTTGGATTTGGTTGGGTGAAGCTGTTTTCTATGTATCTGAACCTATAAACATCATCTTGGATATGAAGCGTTTCTGTTACAAAATCTTTTCCTATCACTATCTTTTGTTTTCTAGCACGACCAATCAGGGAAATATTCAAATCTTCTGAGAGTTTTTGAGCCTGTTCTTTCCATGCATCATCTAGTTTTCTATGATATAACAAGGAAACAACTATTTCACCATCACTTGCACTTAAAAAATCTGCACCAAAAAGCTTGAAACCCAGATCATACTCTTGAATCTTATCTAAAAGATGTGGCATCAAAGATGATATATATCTATTTACCTGAGGACACTCATCAATAAGAACAACACCTTTGTGATCTTTATGATTCATCGCATAGTGTATAGAGTCTTCAACGTGCCATATTTTAAATTCACTACGACCTCGGTAATGCTCATGAGGTGACTCAAACACTTCAATAGTGCCATTATAATAATCTTGAAATCGTTTTTGATTAAGACTTAACTTTTCAAGGAGTTGCCCGTCATATCCATTTTCATAAATCCGACAAGCACCACACTCTCCAAAATGTTTACATTCCAAATCTTTTATCCTCTATCTTTTTTATTTTATTGAAGCGATTAAATTACCTATTAGAAGGTTCCATCCATCTATTAGAACAAATATCAATATTTTAAACGGCAGTGATATCATAACAGGTGGTAACATCATCATACCCATAGACATCAAAATCGATGCTACAACCATATCAATGACCAAAAACGGTAAAAAGAGCAAAAAACCTATCTCAAAAGCGGTTTTTAATTCACTTATCACAAAAGCAGGTATCACAACAGAAAGGGGAACATCAGCTATGGTTTTGGGATTTTCCATTTTTCTTATTCTCAAAAACAGTGCCAAATCTTTCTCTCTTGTATTTCGAACCATAAAGTTTTTAAATGGTAATGCTGTTTTTGTAAATGCCTCTTCATAGCCTATTTCCTGTGCTACATACGGTTTTATCCCCTCTTCATATGCTTTGGTTCCTACTGGTTCCATAACAAAGAAAGTAAGAATCATTGCAAGCATAACAAGTAACTGTGTTGGCGGAACCTGTTGTGTTCCAAGTGCCTGACGTAAAAAACCAAATACTATAACAAAACGTGTAAAGGTTGTCATCACCAACACCATTGATGGTGCTAAGAACAAAAGTGTTAAAACAATTAAAACATTAAGTGATGAAACGAGTTGTTGTGGTGTATCTGGTGCTGAGAGATTAAAGTTCATAGTAGGAATGGCACCATCTTGAGCACCAAAGAGAGCTACACCAGCTACAAGAGTAAGGAGTATAACACGCAACATTATCTAATTTGCACCTTGATCTAAAACTGACTTCGGAATATTTACCCCATCTTTCTTTTGAGTACCATAAAATCTCAACTCAACACGACGGTTTTTCTCTCGACCTGTCGGTGTTGCATTTGTTGCTACAGGTCTATACTGTGCATAGCCACAAGCACTCATACGAGCAGGGTCTACACCATCTAAAACCAATTCATGCAGTACTGAAATAGCTCTTGCCGTTGAGAGTTCCCAGTTATCTTTAAACGGGCTGTTCGTTCCAGGATTAGAGTTATCAGTATGCCCTTGCACACTCAGTTCCAAATCTTTAGGCAACTCTTCTGTAATAAGTGCGATACGTTTTAAGAACAATAAAGTATCTTGATTTTCAATGGTTGCACTTCCTGGTTTAAACAAAAGTGATGCTGGAAGTTTAATGACAAAACCATTTTCAGCCTCTTCAACAGAAATCTCAGGACCTTGCGCTTTTTCCATCATTTCATTGGCATCACTTGCAGCTTCTTGTACACGATTAACTGTTTCACTTGTTTCATCTTGAGATTCTATAGGAGTAGATTCTTGGATTCGTTGTTTGGAAATCTCTGTTTTTGTACCACCTTCTAAAACACTCATCGCACCAGAGAGTGAACCTATCGCTTCACTTACTTTTTTTGCATCCATACTACTCATAGATAGTAGAAGTACAAAGAAACATAAAAGAAGTGACATTAAATCCCCAAAGGCTGCTAGCCACGCAGGGAGACACTCTTCACATTCTGGACATTTTTTCTTAGCCATCTGTTTCTACTCTATTCAAACTGACTTACTCTGTCATTTGGAGCAAGGTATGCTAAAAGTTTTGCTTCTAAAACACGAGGTGCATCACCAGACTGTATCGACATAATCCCCTCAAGTATCATCTCTTTTACCATAGTCTCTTCATCATTACGAATAGTTAAAATATTATATATAGGTGTTCCAAAGATATTACCAATCATCGCACCATACATGGTCGTAAGAAGGGCAACTGCCATCGATGGACCAATTGCTGAAGGGTCCGCCATATTTAGTAGCATCGCAACAAGACCGATAAGAGTACCAATCATACCCATCGCACCTGCAAGTCCTGCCCATTGATTAAAAATAGATCCATGAATTTTATGACGGGTACTTGTTTGTTCCATCTCAATCTCTAAAAGTTCACGAATCGTATCAGGTTCACTTCCATCTATCGCCATAGAGAGCCCTTTTTTCAAGAACTCATTCTCTTCGTTGTTCACATCCCCTTCAAGAGCAAGGATTCCATCTTTTCTAGCTTTTGTTGCAAACTCTACAAGCTTTTTGATAAGTTCATGAACATCCTCTTCTCCAGGTTTGATTGCTTTCATAAAGATTTTTGTAAACTGTTTCATTTGTGATGGTTTAAAAGATACCATCAAAGCACCTATAGAACCACCAAATACGATTAAAACAGAAGGGATATCGATATATGCACCGACACCAACACCCATAACCATAGCCCCTAGTAAAAGAACCATAATTAAAACAATACCAATGACCGTACCTAAATCCATCCAAAAACCTCTAAGTAAAATTTATAATTACATTATAATACCACAATAATTATTGTACTCACTATAATTTTCTTACTTTTTATCAAAAAATTACTATACAAACTTAAACATTATGGTAAAATTATTCCACTACATCACATTCACTAAAGAGAGATAATGAAAAAAAACAATATTAGTATTATTATTTTAGCTGCTGGAAAAGGCAGCCGTATGAAATCAAACAAAGCAAAAGTTTTACATGAGATCAGTGGGAAACCTATGC
>Ga0256837_1001684_pt1 | contig 14884 bp, 9 predicted proteins | sample 4562384metaG_FD_185976 | JGI IMG/M metagenome (GOLD analysis project Ga0256837, IMG submission 185976) | Hydrothermal vent microbial communities from Guaymas Basin, Mexico - 4561-384 | ecosystem: Environmental > Aquatic > Marine > Hydrothermal vents | place: Mexico: Guaymas Basin | collected... | reverse complement strand
GTTCTTAGACTTGCAATTTATGCATATTTTAGAGCTTTTTTACAGCCATTTGTAAATAAACCTTTTTTTACTACCAATATACCATAGCCTGTGAAGTGTTTTAAGCACCCATATTTACTATTAAGTCACCAATTTTATCAAACAAGACCTATAGGTCTTCTTAAGTAATTGAAATTCTTTATATACTCAAACAAAAAGATTATGAGGAAAATAGTGGATCAAGAAGAATTACTTGAGCAAGAAGCTGAGAAGTTTTTAGATAATATTTCTAAGAATGTAGAGCGTATTCGAGAGCAAAAAGGCATAACTAAATTGGATGTTTCTCGTGAACTTGGTTTCATGTATCCTGACCACTATAGTCGTATGGAACTACGAGCAAATGGCAAACACTTTAATCTTAAGCATATTTATAAGCTTTCAAAAGTTTTAGATGTCTCAATATCTGAGATTATAGGGCTTTAAGTCAGATTCTTTATATTTAGAATAAAATATTTCACTATACCCACTATTATTATTTATGGCATCTACTCTTAATAGAATGCCTTATTATCAAGATAATTTCTCATTACAGGTCAGTATAAGAACATAAAGTTATAATTTCAATGGCACTTCATAGTGCTAGCTTTATATGGATAAAATCCTAAATATTATTTAATGGACGTTAATTTGGTTGTTTTGGACTTATTTTCAGGTGCTGGTGGTTTATCGGAAGGGTTCTTCCGTACTGGTGCTACTTTTGTTGGTCATGTTGAAATGGATAAGTATGCTAGTGAAACATTACGTACCCGTACTGCTTATTGGAAATTAAAGAATGATAATAAATTAGACATATACTATGAATATCTTTTAAAAAAGATAGATCGTGAAACCTTATGGAAACAAGCTGATGTAGCGGATTCCGATGATGTTATCAATAAAGCAATTGGTGATGATACTTTTGGTGGGATTGTAAAGACTGTTAAAAAGACAATGAAAAGTAAGGGTGTAAAAAAGGTTGATTTAATCATTGGTGGTCCGCCTTGTCAAGCTTATTCTGTAGTTGGTCGAGCCAGAATGAAAGAATCTGTTACTTGTGATCCGAGAAACTTTCTTTATAGATATTATGTACAGTTTTTAGAAAAATTTACTCCTAAAATGTTTGTTTTTGAAAATGTTCCAGGGATGTTAAGTGCTGGGAATGGACAACATTTTAGTGATATTAAAAAAGCTATTGCCAAGGCTGGTTATCATATGGAACTAAAAGAACTCATTGCTTCTGATTATGGTGTTCTTCAAGCTAGGAAACGGATTATCATTATTGGTTGGAAAAAGCCTAAAAAAGAGACCAAAAAGGTTACATATAACTATCCTGACTTTGAGAAAATTGTCCATGAGTATGTCGTTAATGATTTATTAAAGGATTTGCCAGCTACAAAGCCAGACCGAATGATAGAAGGCAAAGGAAAGTATGCCATAGATACAAATCAGTACCTTATAGACTCAAATATCAGGGAAGAAGGATTTGACATCCTCACACAGCATGAGACACGTATGCATAATGAAAGAGATATTAAAATATACAAAGAAGCTATTAAAGCATGGGACACTAAGAAAGAGCGTTTATGCTACAAAGAGCTTGCTTCAAGAAGACCTGAGCTTTGTACTCATAAAAACAAGACATCATTTACCAACAGATTTAACGTCATAAAAGGTGATATGCCAGCTTCTCATACCATTCTTGCACACATGGCGATGGATGGGCATTACTACATTCACCCGGATAAAAAACAACATCGTTCTCTTTCTGTTAGGGAAGCGGCTCGATTACAGTCATTTCCAGATGACTTTTATTTTGAAGGTCCGAGAACTGCTCAGTTTAGGCAGATTGGGAATGCTGTTCCACCTAAGATGGCGGAACAAATTGCTAAGAAGATTCAAGAAATTATTTAGTCAAATAGTCATTCATATTAAAAAAACCAGGTCTTGAAATATGTGATGCTATTTTATGTTGAATATCTACAATCAATTCTTGTTTAAATTTAAAAATTGTTTCAATATCAGAAAAAACATCAAAATTTATTGCTGTGATTGTTTGTATATCTAAAATTAACGCATAGTTTTTTGTATTGTAATTTATTAATAAATTATTGCAATTGTAGAAGTTATCTCCTTTCATATCATACATTACATCTATCGGAATCATAATTCCAAATACTAGTTTTAATTTTTTCCATTTATTCTGAGCTACATCACATGTTGGAGACACCTCAATAAATATATTTATAATGTCTTCTGCTTTAAACTCGTTAATTTTCTCTTCAATAAAATCTGCTTTAGAAATTCTATTCTTATTTAATTCTCGTAGTTCACTTTCTTCTAATGCTGAATACTGTTCAGTAAAAAAGGTTGGTTTTAATTTTACAAAAGATTTTAAATCTTTATCAAAAATTTTCTCATGTAACCTTTCTGCCCACTTAGTATTACATCCTTGAGTTGTACAACATTTATTTAAATAATCATTGTATAAATAAACATTACCTGAAGATAGAGTATTGCTTTGAATATCTTCTATATGATAAAGGGTATTCAACATAGTTATATCATTTATGTCAGGACTGCTTTCCAGATCTTCTGCATAACCACAGATTTCCTCTTGTGAATAGTTATTAAATCGTGTAATATTACCTGTTTTTTTTTCAATTTTTTCATGTAACATATGTGATATATTACTAAATGCATTACTCAATAAACTATTTGGATTTTTATCACTTGCCTCCAAAGATACAGAATCAGAAAAAAGAGAAAGAGTTTTTAAAATATTAGAATCAGTTGTTGCAATTGTGTCTATATCATTTAAGACTTCTTTTGTTGACTCCAATATCATATTTTCAAAAAGGATGTAGTATTTTAAAAAACTGTTATCAAGCGTAGTATTTATTTTTTCCTGTATTAGCCCAATATTTGATACATCACTTTTATTTACTTCAATGATTGTTTCTGGATGATTATTTAGAAAAGAACTATCCTTTTCTTTATCTTCTTCTATGGCATTCTTAATTAATTCAAAATAATTATTTGTCATTGAAGACCAAATTAAAATTATATATTTCCCATTGTTTTTATTAATAAGTTTTTTCAAAATACTCATTAATTTAGAAATTATTTGACTTTCATTTCCAGATGTAGCAGAATCATTTTCAAGGTTTATGTCTAAAAACACTATTCTTAAGTTGTCAAATCCATCATTTGGTAAAACATCTAATGTACCATCGAAATATAATGTAGGTACTTTGTTTTTATTAAGTGTCTTTACGAGATCACTTATTTCTTCATACTTATCATCAATTATTACAACACTTCCATTCTTTGGATACTCCATTAATCAAACCCTTTTCTCAAATTTTAGTTGAATAACTGCACCATCTTCAAACTCTTCAGGAAAATCAATATCTCCTTTTTCTGGAAATATTAACTGCCCCTTGTGCATTTTCATAGTCTCATCGATAATGTATAAGCCTAGACCCATACTTCCATCTTTCTTTGTAATATAAGGCTTTTTTGCCATATCCGTGCCAATTTTAAAACCATAACCATTATCTGCAATAATGATAGAAGGAATATCATTTTCCAATAAAATATCAATATATATTTTCTTCTTAAAAGCAGTATTGTCGTCATGCAATAAGTAGGACTCTTTATCATCAAGCCAGAAAATAGCATTATCCAAAATATTTGCAATACTTGCCAGTAAAAGTTTTTTGGTAAATTTTACTTTTATATCTTCTTCGATATTTTTACTATTATTAATCAGTTCTATATTATGGCTATACAGTCTATATGTATTTAAGTCAATAGCTGATTCTATAGTTTGTTGAAGACTTATTTTTTCATTTTTATGAAACTTTGACAACTCTGCATAATGCTTAAGGGTTGTATGCAAATTATTAACTAAATTACTAACATCTTTATCTAAATTATCTTCATCCACCTTTTTTATCAGTTCCATAATAATTTTTTCTATCTCATGGACTGCTATGTTCAATGAAAGCCCAGAACCTGCTGCTGCAAGCAAATTTTCTGTTATACTTAAATATTCCCTTTCAATTTCAATCAACTTTTCTCTAATCTTTTTCTTAGCTGGATGCGTATCAGAAATATTGCTGTCTATGTATTGATCTAATTCTTTAATTGTACTAATGACGGGTTCTGATTTTCTATTCACTCCATAAGTATCCTTAATCATAGTTTTATCAATCACACGTTCCTGTGCAATTTTTTCTATTGCTATAAGAATGGCTTTTGCAAAAGTTTCATATGCCAAATTTGATACAAAACCTTCACGATTTGTTTTTTCAACCAAATCACTACTATGTTCTCTATCCAAATATATAGCTCCAAGAATTTGGTTATTACTGATAGCTTGGGTTGGACTTGTTAACCTTTTATAGTCAAGGTTTAACCAATCATTACCGGGTTCACCATAATCATAAACACGTACTTTATCTCTATATACCCGTATCCCACCATTTGCTTTTAAAAACTTTTTAAAACCTGATTTATCAAACTCTAAATAGTCTAATACTTTGGGGGATAGATCATACATATAAAATTCAAAGTTTATTTTTCCTATTTGATATTCATCCAAAGTGAAACTTACTTTTTTCTTTTTATAAGTATTTGTACTTTCGTCATATACTTTTTCTACTGTTTCAAGAAAAAATTTCTCCTCTGTATATCTACCTTTTAGTTTATCCATATTGTTATATGGTTTGAACTCGTATTCAAGATGGATCTCTTCGCCTTCAATATACCCTTTAGCGATAAACAAAGATTTATTAATAGCTTCTTCTGTAGTTAAAAGTTTGTTCAGCCATGAATCTTTAGTTGTATTAATTGATACAAGAAAATCATTATCTTTTTCAGAAAAAGGGGAATTAATAGCATTAACTGCACGGAATGTATTTCTCAACATTCCCCTTGTCCAGTTTTCCCACAATTTGGTTACCTTAATATATGTTCCACTTGTATTAAAACTTGTTATATTTAATATTTTCTTCAGTTCCGCATAGTCGTTACTTTCTTTATCTATGTTCTTTTTAAGTGTAAAAAAATCAATTTCTTGTTTATAAAGAGAATCTAATACTTTCACTTCATAATCTATAGTAAGTTTGGATTTGATTTTATTCATATCTTGTATAGATATTTTATCAATAAATTTTGTAAATATTTTAGGTTCTTTATTTACAACAATGTCAATTGGAGCCTCATCTAAATATTTAACATCCTCAAAAGACTTCCAGTCAATATTTATCTCTACTTCATGATCAAAATCTGTTTTGGTTACAAGCTGAATTACCTGCCCTAATTTATGACTACCAAACCGTCCAATACCTTTTTCACCTAATGGTAACCTACCATAGACATTACTTCTTTCAAACTTCTCAATTTGTTCTTCTTTTATATCAGTACCTGGTTCCAACCAATGGTTTGTAATTAAGTCATAATTCATACCTGATCCATTATCTTTAATAATTATTTGACCAAGATTTTTTTTATCAATATAGTTTAAATCTACATTAGAGTATGTCGCATCTGCATCATATGAGTTCTTAACTAACTCAAAAAGAGCTAATCCTTCATCTTTTATCAGTTGGTTACCTAACTGTAACAACAACCTTGCTCTCGGTTTAAAATAATGGTTTTTTTCTATGCTCATATCTTATCCTCTATACTTTTCCAAAATTTTTATACTATTTGAACTACTCATATAAGCTTCAATTTCTTTAGAACTTTTGATACTTTTCCAAAGCTCAGGCTTTTTAGAATATTCACCATAATCATCACTTAAAGCATACTGCTTAATCAAATCATTCATCAAATACATTAGATCATACAGAAACTGTCCCAAGTCATCTTCTAAGCCCTCTTGTCTCCAGATTCTAGACATATCAAAGGGTTTGTTCGCCTTGTCTGTGTATTGATGTAAAATTGACAATGAGTAAGGAATTACAGCTGAGCGTATTTGACCTATTGCATTTTTCCCTTGACCATGCAGTTTTTCCATTTTTCTAAATAAAATAATTTTAGATATTATATCTTCATAATAGAGTCTATCTACAGTTGGTGGTGTTATACCGCTATCTTCATCTGGGCTAAGTTGCTCAATGAAGTGTCTAAAGATTCTTTCTCCACCTTTTTTGACCATATAAGGCTCATCACCCCATGCGGAATAAAATTTAGCCATCTGCTCTTTTGTGAATTTTCTTTCGTTAGGAAACTCTTTTTTAACTCTAGCTTTGTTATTCCCAGCTTTACGAAGCATGGTACTAAACTCACCTTTTGAACGTTCAAAAAACCATTTATGGCTACTTGGAGTTAATACACTCTCACTTAAAGTTTTAATTTTAATTAGTTGAGGATTACGAGAGCGTAGATCAACTTTTGATACTTTGGACTGAGCATTAGAGAATTCACTGATATTATTTATGAGTTCTTCTAACTCTTTTTCACTTGTCTGTTTAGCTACATTAATCTTTGCCATAACTTGAACTTTACTAACATCTAGTCCATCTTTTTTAGAGAAATAGATAGTTGCTGTTGTCTGTCCACCGTTTACAATTTGAAAATCAGTTAATGATTCTATATATAGCTTTTTCTTTTTATCATAAGTCTTAACAGCTGTAGCGGTTATAGTTAAACCATTATTGTAGGCTATAAACTTCTCAGGCTCTTTACGAATGGTCTCTTTTATACCTTTATTAACACCTCTAAAATCTAAAAATGAACGTACATTTTTTTCCAAGAGTCTGCTACTATATTGCTTATAAAGATCTGCTAACACATCAGCTTTTAATACACATAAGTAAGAAGCAAAACTATCATTTTCTGCTGCTTTTATCGCTTCGATACTGTAGTTAAAAGTCTTCTCAAAATCAATTGTTAATACTTCTCTATGACCACGGGATACCATCACATTAAATAAAAAGTTTAAATCTATCAATCTCTTGAGGATTAGTACCTCTTTTTTCTTTGTTGACTCTTCATCTTTGAGAGTTCTAATAATTTTTTCTTCTTTAAAGTGTATGTTTCTTGGCTGTGGGGTCTTACCTTGATTCGAGTATGTAACACTTAATGATATTAAGAAAATTTCTATAACATCAAACTCTTCAAAACCCTCTTTTGATTCTAGTTTTGAGGCTAATACTTTAGCTTTATCTGAGTCCTGAATAGAGTTAAACAGTTGTCCATTAAAAGCTTTTTTAATAATTCTTTCTACTCTTTTAAATTGGCTTTCATAGTCAGCTTTTTGAGAAACAAGAAGTTCCTCTTCGCCAGATGTTTCATCTATAGTTCTTTCATCAATAATAAAGAGCTGTAAACGCTCACCAGAGCCATTAACAGCATAGGCATTAAGTTTTAGGTTATCACCTTTATCGTCCAAGTATGCTTCATTATAATCTTCAGAGTCAATTAGTTTTGCATCTAATAAAGAAGGCACAACTTGTGATAATAAATCAGTTTGAGTGATGAACCCTTCCTCATCTTTAGAATCATCTAATAAGTCAACACGGAAATTAAGTCTCTCTTCAATATCAGTCATTAAGCATCCTTTGTGACGAGATATAGTTTTTTAGGTGATTAATGTATAAAGTGTATTTAATACTTCCTATAGCTTTTGGAGTATTTGATTTTGTCAATTTTGGAAAATCCGAATGCATACAGTTGTAAACTATCTCTTCCATCACTTCAAATCTAAAGTTATCATACTGATAAATATTTTGTGCCGTTACATTTTTTTGAGATAAAGCGGTTAGCACTATAGAAAAATCACCTAGTTTTGAAATGACAAGTTTTTTAATCTTTTTAAGAAGAGTACTTATCGGCTGTGCTTTATGAGAGTTAGTATCAACTGATAAAACTAGTAGTTCTAATGGAAGGTCTGCTTCTGACTCCAGTTGATGTTCACTTGAAATTTTTACAGATATGGAAGTTATCTCTTTTGTTTTAACCTCTATATGTTTTTGCTCAAGCTCAAAGTCATGTCCTTTATCATAAGGTCCTTTCCATGAGTTTAATACATCATTTATAGAACTAGAAGAAGTGTCTTTAAGTAAGTCTGATAGAACGAAAAGCTCTCCAAAAAGACCTTTAATCATATCATGGGATAGTTTCTCTGATTTTTTATCATCAAAAAACTCACTCCATTTGTAAAACATCTGAATAAATATTGTTGAGTATTCATTGACATCAGACAGTTGGAAAATGTGTTGATAAATCGAGATAATTAAGTCATTAAAAAGATCTGTAAAAGTGGAATCAGTAAGCTCAAGTACAATATACCCCGTATCTTTAAAAAAGCTCAAGGTCAGGTTTTGTTTAATCGACTTTTGAAAATCCACATTGTGAATATTTGGTAGTTCAAGTAATAAACATCTGTTAAGAGATGAATTTAGCCCCAAACTTATTTCAGGCTTTGCTTCGCCGCTATCAATGCGTATAAACTCAAATTCACTATTGCCTGAGTATGATAAGCCTTTCCATAGTTCTTCTAAATCATTAGTTCGAATCATTCTTCTAGTACCTCTATATAATCTTCGTAGCTTTCGTCCTCAACTTCATCTTCTACCTGATGAAATGTACTTTCTAGATAGTTACCACCTATATTGCTATCTATTTCCGGAATACCAATAGCATAGCCTATTAAAGGAATATTTACATCAATGGATTTTTTTAGATCTTCTACATCTGCTATAGCACCTTTTTTATCTGTAAATATAGCATTTATATCCATCAAGTAGATAACTAATACACCTTCTTCATCTGTCATACTTCTTCTGAATATTTTTTCTGGAGTACCTGTATTTTGAACTTTTTTTGCGATTAATGTATCAGATGCATCAGGATATTTAATTCGTAAATCTTTATGCAATTGTTCTCTAAAGTCTTTTACAATATTGTTAATTTGAGACTGTTCCAAGCGAGCTTGCATATCTTTTCCACCACCAAGAATATTGGTTGAGTTTCCACCTGCTGCAAAAATATGGTTATGACGTAGTTCTTCTTGCCATCGTTTAGAAGTTGAACTTCTTCTGATGGCTTTGTTTACTGTAATAGGTAGATTAGATTCTTCTTGTGATATAGCCCCACCATTTCCAGATATTTTAATTATAACAGACCATTTTGTTAGTTTCTTTTCTTCTACACACAACTTAATGTACTCTTCAAGACCTGCAAAATGGTTCGTTTCTTCTTTATCCAGTGGATCATAGAAAGTGTTAGGTAGATGAAAAAAGTCAAATAATCTATTGATATTTTCTGGTTGATATTCTAAATAGTCTGGCTTACCATCTTTATCATTTTTAATTTCAAAGTTTACATTTGTTGATTTAATATGTTCGGTTAAAGATGACCATGCCTGCTTAAGTTTATGATTGTCTATCTTAAACTTGGTAGTCTGGATAAGGTGATCAGAATAAGACCAGTTAACTTCTTTTGTATTTTTTAAAATTGAGGCTCTTGTTATCTTTAGCACTCCTGGATGTTTTAAAACACGTAGTGCAAAGTTATCAGGTGTATTGGATGGATCTCGATTCATTTCTATAAACTTTTCTTCCAAGTCTTCTATAGTTGCGGTTGTTTGGTCAAACTTGTCTAAACCATCTTGAGTAGCAAATACTTTACAGCAGTCTATATAACCAGGTCTATAACCGAACCAACGTCCCATTTGAAGTAAGGTGTCTGAAAAATTTGTATTTCTAATGAAGTAATTAATCGTTAACCCTTCAAGAGTAAATCCTCTTGAGAGTCTATTCCCACCTATTGCGATATACTTTTTAGGAGTATCATCAGGATAAGTTAAAGAATCTTTAGTTTCACTATTAATAGCTTTTACTTCAACATCACTTATGGCCTTAATTAACAATGGTTCTATATCTCTGTATGTTTTAGAGATTAAAAATTCGTCCTCATAATCATCTGGAAGATAATTACCTATATTTTCCATGATATAAGCATAATATTTATTCCAAATAATTTGAAACTCTGAATAAATACCGTTTTTATCTGAAGGAGTATCATTGTTTAATGAACTAGTAAGCTCATCTACATAGTTTTGTATATTGTTTTTTGTACGGGTCTGCCATGTTGTAAATCTTGAAATATGAATTAACATAGTATTGTGTGGTTGGAATAATTTAGACTGATACATTTCTTTTTCTCGACTCGTACGTATAGCAGTAGAGATAATAAAACATTTAACTGCATCTTTTAAAGATAGTGGGATTACACCCTTGGGAGGAAAGTTATCTTCTTTCTTTGCCGCTCTGGTAGTCTTATCGGTTAAATGTGTTGGTATTAGGGTTTCTTTATCTACCCTATGAGGAAAAGCAGCTAAATAATCATCAATAGCTTGAGGGACTAAAGGATCAATCTTTTTTACTTCATTAAGTCTAGTTTCAAAAAAGTGTTTAGCTCCAATATAGTTCACAGGAGGGAAAAGTAGTTCTATAAAATCATGAGGAAATAAACTTCCTTCCAAATTAAACTGTTTGATTACACCGGAATCTTTAATAGGCCATTTTTCAGATGGCTTTTGATGTCTATCCTGAAGTACATTACCAAATGGTGTTGCAGTGTACCCTAAGTATGTTTTCTTCTTAAAAAGTGCCAATAAAGCTCTTATATGACCATTGATAGTTGAAGCATACTCTCTTCCTTTATGTCCCATATTATTTAGTGATGCATTATCGGCCTCGTCATCAATAATTAAAAAAGGAATACCAATTTGGTCTTTATTTTCATTTAGGTAATTGTCTAGCCAAAGTATTAAATTTTTAAGTACACCCGTATTTTTTTTACAGACTAAAATGTTTTTATTATTTAGTGAAAAGTCTGCCTCTTTCATATTCTTTTTAAAATCTGTTTTATCTGAGGTTGGAAGTATAATTTGAGTTACTTCTTTGTAGTCACCCATTTCTCCAAATGAAGCAATATCCCCAACTCCAATAAATTTTCCATTGACATATTTTCCTTCTACTTCTTTTTCAATCCGTTTTTGAGTCTGTTTTCTTAAGTCTTCCATTATTCCGGACAGAACAATAATTAAGCTATACCCAACATCTATGGAACTATTAATAACGGCATTAAAGTTTGCTGTTTTTCCAGACTGAACACTACCTACAACTAGTCCTCTTGTAAAAAAATCTTGTTCGGATTTTGGATTTCCAAATTTTTTTACAATTTCCAGGCTCGAACGTTTTGTCTCTTCTATATAGTCCTTAGGTCGACCAATACTTTTCAAATATTGTATATAGCGGGTCCGGTAGGTATTGATCTCATCACGATTCCAGCCAAGCTCATTGATCTTGGCATCAGTTAACCATATTCTTTTTTTGGCTTCGTTACCAGTAAGGGAAACACTGGGAGTCATACCTGCTTGATTATGATGTCTTGACTCTTTTATTGCAATAGAATATAGCTTATTAAACTTTTCGTTATTTAACTCTGGAATTGACCCAATATTAGATAAAGTTTCTAAAGTATTTTTTACTTGCTCTTTTAAAGATGTAGATTCAAAGAAGCTTCTGCTGACAAATCCTTTTTCTTCTTTTTCTTTGATAAAAAAGTTATTAATAAATGTATTCATCTGATTAACATAGTCTCTATTTGTCATTTAATACCTCTAAAATTTTTGTTGGATATGTACTTACCTTATATCCTAAGTTAGGTAGGATTTCTTTCTTGATAACACTAGGGTCTATACCACTTGAAATGAGGCTTTTAACAGTTAAGAACAGTTCCTCTGTAGAAATGAAATTTTCTTGTTCCACTCCCAAAAATACTTTATCTTCATGTGTTTGTTTAATACTACTAATTTGTGTATTTACCATCTTCAAGAGAACTTTTAACTTTGCTTGACTAGAAAGTGATAACTCTTCATTTAGCTGTTTCAGTATTGAGAACTCAGGATTAAGTTCTAATAATACACCTTGATTTGAAGGATTACGAACAAATAAACTTTCTCGATTTTCTGATTGCTTTGGAAATTTACTGATGCCTCTATTGAAAAATTCTTTTTTTGCTTCATCTTTCAGGTCATTAATATAGTTTTCAAAAGCATCTTTTAAATCATGAGGAATGATTACCTGTGATTTCGCGACATTCAAATGTAAGAGATGATCTACACCATTCCCAATTTCAACACGTAGCCGTGCTAATTGTAATCGCGGAGCCTTTTTAATCAGACCATTCCACCCACCAAATAAAATAATTCTATTGGCTCTATAAATATAGATACCTTCCATATCAAGAAGACTTCTGTATTTGGTTGTCCATTTTGTATTGTTACTTTCTCGAGTCTCTTCTATAGAGGTTGATGGTAAAACAAAGCCTTCAAGCTTGATAGAATCATCTCCAAAACCCTTCTGTTTAAACTCTACAGAACGAAGCTCTTTTTCAGGGAAAGGATTAAATGGCTCAAGTTGAATATTATTGACTCGTAGCTTTAAATGTTGCTCTTTTGATTCCATAAAACGATGAAAAACTAAAGATAAATGATCCGTTGTTACCTCCGTGATTTCACGCTTTAATGCTTTACGTCTATTTTCTTCTTCTAAATATTCTTCATACTTATAAAGTCCGTACCATACTATAATTACATTTGGTTCATGGCTGTCAAACTGACTTAAGCTATCGTTACTTTGTTTTTGATAGTCAGCTACAATTTGTTCAATTTCAACTTGTGTATTTACTATTAGCTGCCATTTGTTCTCTTTTAAAGCTTCTAAGTCCCAGGTTCTAGCATGATATTTGAGAGAGTCTTTCTTTCTTGCCAATACTGTAAACTTTCTTGTCTGAGAAAAAGATGCAGTTTTCATCCCTAAACCAAAACGACCTAAATCATCTGACTTGCGAGAAGTTTCTGGCGAGGTACTAGGAAAGTGCATACTAGCTTTTAGTGTCTCTTCATCCATACCATCCCCATTGTCGGTTAGATATAAAATAAAAGGCTCTTCGTCAGTTTTTATCAGAACTTCTACTTGATTGGCATTAGCAGAAATGGAGTTATCGATTAAATCTGCCAGAGCTGATTCTAAACTATAGCCTTGTTCCGCAATGGACTTTATTAAATATTCAGGATTTGGGGTTACATCTTCATATTGAATCATTACTCTTAAACCTCATTTTTATATTTTTCAAAATAATTAATCTTTAATAGATTAAATAATTTTTTATTTATAAAGTAAACATCTCTACCCATCTTCACACTCTCTAAAATTCCTACTTTCTCAATAGCTTTAAGATGAAGACTTGCAGTTTTTCGAGTTATGCCTAACTCATTAACTAAAAAGTTTATCTTAGTATATGGATGTTCAAATAAAATCTCAAGTAAATCTTTCGAGTATAGCTTTGGTAGTTTTTCTCTTAATTCAACTTTTGTTTCTTGAATTAGTTCTCTTATAGCTTTTATTTTCTCTACACTCTCTAGAGAAGTTTGTTTAATACCCTCAAGAATGTATAAAATCCACTCTTCCCAACTATTTTCAGTTCGTACAGTTGTAAGTAGCCGATAATAATCTTCTTTAGTTCGGATGATGTATGAGCTAAGATATAAAATAGGTAAGTCTAAGAGGTCATTTAAAATTAGGTACAAAATATTTATAATTCGTCCTGTTCTACCATTACCATCATAAAAAGGATGAATAGCTTCAAATTGATAATGAATAATTGCCATTTTTACTAAAGGATCGTTATCATCTAAACCAGAGTCATTTATATACTGTTCTAAATTATCCATAAGATCTTGAATGGTGCTATGATTTTGAGGTGGCATATACACAACTTCACCTGTAGAAGCATTTTTAAGTGCTGTTCCACTTTGAGTTCTTATGCCTGCATTGTTTTCTTCAAGTATTCCTTGCATTGCAACAATATCTCTCTTGAGTAATAACTTTTTATCTTGTACATTTTCATAGCCTTTATAAAGAGCCTCTCTATAACGTTTTACCTCTTTCGCTGCATTAGAGATATTAGATATTGAGACGATTGAGCGATAGAGTTCATCATGTGTTGTCACAATATTTTCTATTTCAGAACTATCTTTTGCTTCTTGAAGTGCAAGAGCATTAATTAGAATTGATTGATTTGGGATCGTATGGGCGATACCTTTAAGTTCAGCCAGAGCTTTATTTGCAACGACAAGCTTTTTTAATATGGCTTTACTTTCAAAGTCTATTTGTAATGGCAATAATGAAGGTATATATTCTTGTATCGTATTACTCATTTAAACTCCAAAAAATTATTCACAAGACCATATGTGTAATCAGTGTTATATTTTACCTTATTTTTATGAAAATGGGTAATAAATTATACTTAATACACATATATAATCAATATGGGTAATTTTATTATTTATCTTGATAATGTTGTAGAAACAGATATTATTAAAAAGGGGCTGTTTGTAAGGGTGTATAAGTGGTGTCCCTCTCCAAAGAACCTGTGTCGAATTTGGACACCCCTAATTTGACTGATAGGCTCCTGCTGTAAGTACTTTCATGTACTTTAGGTAAAATTTTTTTTGTCAGTGCGAATCGATATAATTGACAACTCTCAATTCTTGAGTAATATATAGTGGCATTACTAATAGACACTATACAAATAAGTTGCTAAGGAAATGAAGACCTAAAAACACTCGAAGTGAAAAAATGACTTTATTTTTATTAAGTTTATTTTAAAAATAGTAGATATACTTGTAGTTGGGTACACCTTTACTATTCATTGTTTTTCCTCGTATAATAAATTTATCAATCATTACATCCAAAAGGAGTAGTGATTTGATAATTATTTTTTAGTTTTTGATAAAGTTATTTTGTGTATCAAATACTAAAACAACTTACAGTTAAAGAGT
>Ga0256837_1001683_pt1 | contig 14884 bp, 17 predicted proteins | sample 4562384metaG_FD_185976 | JGI IMG/M metagenome (GOLD analysis project Ga0256837, IMG submission 185976) | Hydrothermal vent microbial communities from Guaymas Basin, Mexico - 4561-384 | ecosystem: Environmental > Aquatic > Marine > Hydrothermal vents | place: Mexico: Guaymas Basin | collected... | reverse complement strand
CATTAGGAAGGAGTTGGTGTTTAAGGTTGCGATAGTCAATATGTTTCTGGCGATGAGTTTGGGATAGAAAACATAACAAAGCGGTTATTCGTTATAGGTCGGTTCGGCAGAGAAATTTTATTGGACATAGCACTTTCCAAAAAACTAGATATCAATCTTTTTCTAATGAGAAAAAATTTTTGGAGTTTTGGCATATTTCTTATAGTATTAGTGGCTGTTTCTTTCCTTATCCAAGAAACAATAATTAACTCCAAAAACATTTCTACTAAGCAAAAACTAGCAATTATTTTTTCCTTATCATTCATAGGTTTTATAATAGATCTTCTTTTCCTTATCTGGACTTTTTTCCTGGAAAGAATTGCCAAAAGATATATTTCTAGGAACACAAGACTTTACGTAAATTATCTTCTAGATACTGAAGGTTTTAATAAAAGACTGGAAAAACAGGAAAAATCAGGATAGTATAATTCCTTCATCATCTTCGTAAATCAGGAGGATTTTATGTCTTTGAAAGACCATCCGATTTTAAAAGCTGCAAGGGGAGAGAAGACCGATTACACGCCAATCTGGATTATGAGACAGGCGGGCAGGTACTCCGAAAGGTACAGGAAGATTAGGGGGAAGGCCGGAAGTTTTATGGACCTTTGCAAAAACCCCAAACTTGCTGCAGAGGTTACCTTAATACCAATTGAGGAAATCGGAGTAGATGCTGCTATCCTCTTTTCAGACATACTCGTTCCCGTTGAGAAGATGGGAATAGGAGTAAAGTTCGTTGAGGGGAAAGGGCCCGTCCTTGAACCTAAGGTTGAGAGCGTAGACGACGTAAAGAAACTAAAAGTTCCAGAACCTGAAAGAGACCTACCATACGTCCTTGAGACGATAGAGCTAATTAAGGAGAGGTTAACCGATAGGCCCTTGATAGGTTTTTCCGGGGCTCCCTTTACCTTAGCAAGCTACATACTAGAAGGGGGGAGCTCTAAGAACTACATAGCCGCAAAGTCAACGATGTGGAACGAACCGGAGCTCTGGGAAAGTTTAATGGACAAACTGGCTCAGACAGTAACAGAGTACCTCTCTGCACAGATTAGGGCAGGCGTAGACCTGGTTCAAATCTTTGACTCTTGGATGGGAGTCCTTTCAAAGGAGGACTACGAAAAGTACGCATTTCCTTACACTCAGAGAATAGTTAACGAGCTAAAGAGGAGGCACCCTGAGACTCCGATAATCCACTTCGGAGTAAACGCCCAGCACCTTTTAGAGGTAAACAACCGCCTAAACGTTGACGTAATCGGCCTTGACTGGAAGACCGAAATCCCCGAAGCCCTCGCAAAAATTGACAAGTCAATTCAGGGAAATCTTGACCCCGTAGCTCTCTTTGCTGACGAAAAGTTAATTGAAAGTAAAGTAAGGAAAATCCTTGAAGAGGGTCTAAAGGCCAAGGGACACATATTCAACCTAGGACACGGCATTTTGCCACCTACAGACCCCAAAAAGGCAAAATACCTAGTTGACACGGTTCACAGAATCAGTAGGGAGCTCAGAAGTTAAAATGGAGAGGAAGGCAAAGTTAATCTTAACGGCTCTCCTCTTTGTGGGAGCCGTTGTTTCCAGCTACTTTGCCGTTGAAACTTATGCAAACTACACTTTAGAGAAGAAGTTTGCCAACAGGCTCTCAAAACTCCCCCTTTACGCTTCTTACAGGAAGTTCCACTACAACTTATTGAAGAACGACGTTGAGATAGATGACTTAACTTTTAAAGATAACAGAACCTATATCTGCGTTGGAAAACTTTACATAGACTTACCGTTTACAGCTAGGAAGAAGGAGGTTCCGCGGGCCTTCTCAGTTAAAGCTGAAGACCTTGAGCTCCCTTCCGACTTTCCCGGCTTTAGAGAACTTTTAAGGTTCGTCGGGTACAGAAACCCCTTTGTAACTGTTAACTTTGTCTCAAGTTACAGTTTTAAAGGTAATAGGATTGAAGTCGCCTCAACTGCAGTGGCAAGGAGGTTGGGAGGTATAAACCTAGAACTCAAGATTGAAGGGATAGATAGAAAGCTTACTCAGGAATTCCTTGAAGGGAGAATTCCTCTAAGGTACATTGAAAAGAAGGAAGCTCTTAAGGAGTTTGAGCTAACCTATAAGGACTTCGGCCTCTTTCAGCAGTTCCTCAGCTTCGTTGGCTCACAGGAAGGTCAAAAGCCAGATAAGGTGAAAGAGGAACTAAAGAGAAGTATTGTCCAGGCAATCAAAAAGAGAGGCGAAATCGCTGAAAGAGTAGGGCTACCACTCCTCCTTTTCGTTGACAACCCTGACTGCTTAAAAGTGGAAGTAAAGCCTCCATTTCCGATAGAAATTTCCCAGCTGGTAGACATGGCCTCTAAGAGGCCAAAAGTGGAGGAGATAATAAAAACCTTAAACTTAAGGTTGACAACCTGCAATTAACCCTTTGAAGACTTATACTTCCTAAACCTCTTCTTCATCTCTTCAATTGGAATCGGCCTTGCAACCACACTCTTTGCAGGACAGATATTTTCACAGTGACCGCAACCGCTGCATATCTCCGGGAAATCCGGAACAATTTTCCCTTCCTCGTCAATACCCCTAGTCTCACAGAGGTTTAAACACCTCTCACAGTTTTCACACTTACTGTAGTCAATTGAATCAAGGTAGCTGGGAGTATAGAGAATCCCCCCTAGAGTTAAGTAGGCGTAGTTTCCGTTTTCATCGGAGAGTAAATCCTCTTCCCTTACGTCTAATTCCTCCAAACTGGAGGAACAGTTAACTCCTCACAAGAATGCATCTTCGGGACAGACAATCTTACAGAATCCGTCTCCTATACACAGCTCCAACTTCGTTATTACTGCAACCTTTTTACCCTCAATCTCTTTAAGCTCTATACAGTTTTGAGGGCATACCTCAACACACTCACCACAACCTGTACACTTTTCAATGTTAATTCCACCGGGATACTGGGGAACAAAGGGTGAACCATCCTGACACAGAATTACCCTTTTCCTCGGCCTCTTAAGTTCGCTCATAATCCAACCTTTAGCATAAGAAGTAGATTACAGTATAACTAATTTTAATAAATTGCAGAATACAAATATAGCATTGATTATTATCAATTAGAGCTCAATACCAAGTTCCCTTATCTTCTTCCTCAGAGTGTTCCTATGAATACCGAGAACTTTAGAGGCCTTAACTTGGTTGAAGTTACACCTTTTCAGAACTTCTGTTATTAAGATCCTCTCTGCACTTTCAATAACAACTCTATAGAGGTTATTCTCCTCCTTCTGCTCAACGGTAAATACCCTCTGGATGAAGGAGCGAATCGCCTCCTCAAAACTTGGTGCTCCACCCTCCCTAACAGAACCTTTCAAATCTGAAGCGGTTATGTAATCTGAAGAGGAGAGGACCATAGCCCTTAAAATCATATTCTCAAGCTCTCTAACGTTGCCGGGAAAGTGGTAGGTCATCAGGAAATCAACAGCTTCTTCGGAAAGCTCTTTGAGAGGAAGCTTAAACTCGTTAGAAAACTTCCTGATAAAGTGGTAGGCAAGAGGAATAACGTCCTCTTTCCTCTCCCTCAGAGGAGGTATTTCAACTTTAACAACGTTGAGCCTGAAGTAGAGGTCCTCTCTAAACTTCCCCCTCCTTACTTCCTCTTCAAGGTCCCTGTTGGTTGCAGCAACTATCCTTACATCAACTTTTTTAGTCCTTTCAGAACCTATCCTCCTGATTTCCTTATCCTGAAGGACCCGAAGGAGCTTTGCCTGAAGCTCTAAAGGGAGCTCCCTAATCTCATCAAGGAAAAGGGTTCCTCCGTCTGCCTGCTCAAAGAGCCCTCTCCTAGAGGAAAGGGCTCCAGTGAAGGCTCCCTTTTCGTACCCAAAGAGCTCTGCCTCAAGGAGGTTTGGAGGAAGTGCAGCACAGTTAACGGCAACGAAAGGTTTATCCTTCCTATCAGAATACCTATGGATAGCCCTTGCAATGACCTCCTTTCCCGTACCGCTCTCCCCGGTTATTAAAACTGTTATTGAGCTCCTTGCAACTTTGCCCACCAGCTTGAAGATCTCCTGCATCTTTTTGGAGCTCCCAACAACCTCCCCCTCCGAAACGAAAGAGTAGTCTTCAACCTTCTCTCTCTTTAAAAACCTCTCCAGAACCTGGGAAATCTCCTCAAAGGAGAAGGGCTTCGTTATGTACTCAACTGCCCCCCTCTCAATGGCTCTAACCGTATAGTCCATCGTTCCGTAAGCTGTCAAAATAACAATAGGAACTTCCTTAACCCTCTCCAAAATTTCAAGGCCGGAGAGTTTGGGCATCTTTATATCAACAAAGGCAACGTCAACTTCCCCTTTCTCAAGTATGGAAAGGGCCTCCTGGCCGTTTTCTGCCTCAACAACCTGGTGCCCTTTACTCTGAAGGTACTTCCTTAAAACCAGCCTTATACTCCTTTCATCGTCAGCAACTAAGATCCTTGCCATCTCTCCTCTTCATAGGAATTAATACGGTTAACTGGGTTCCCACCCCCTTCTCACTCTTAACCCTTACCTCTCCTCCGTGTCCCTTAACAATCTCCCTAACTATAAACAGACCCAATCCACTTCCCTTCTCCTTAGTCGTGAAGAATGGAAGGAAAAGGTTGTCAAGTTCCTCTTCGTCCATCCCTCTACCGGTATCTAAAAAGTTAACGTAGATAAAGTCTGCAGGCCTTATCGCGTAACCGGTTTCAACCGTAAGCTCTCTCCTTTTAGAGTTCTCCATAGCCTCAAGGGCATTCTTGACTATGTTTATAAAAGCTTGCGTTAGCTTATCCGAATCAACAGGGATCTCAGGGAGGGAAGGATCAAAAGTGTAGTTTACTTTAACTCCCATTGAGTTTATCCTGTGAGAAAAGAGGTTTACCGCCTTCTGAATTACTCTGTGGATGTTCTCATGTTTAAAGGAGGGCTTTGAGAAATCGTAACCCTTTGATATGTCTTTAAGGAGCCTCTCTATCCTCTCAACTTCGCCTATTATAACGTTAGCAAGCTCCTCATCGTAAACCTTAAGCTCCTTAAAGAGCTTTGCAGCTCCCTTTATACCTCCAAGGGGATTCATTATCTCGTGGGAGAGGCCTTTCAGAAAGAGGTGAAAGTTCCCTGCAAAGGGGTTTTCCGGTACCGGCTCAAATATAACCAAAACTCCCTTCTTCACGGAGGAGACGAAAAAGGGAGAGAAGTGGACGAAAGTATCCTTTAAACGGTAGCCTATTACCTCTATCTCTCCTTTAAAGGAGCGCTCAATCTGTTTATCAATTTCAGGGGAGGATAAGAGCTGGCTTAACTTCCTCCCCCTTAAGTACTTCTCTGAGCGGTTAAGGAAGAGCTCAAACTTCTGGTTAACTTTCTCTACTTCACCCCTTTGATTAACTATTACTAAAGGGAAAGGGTGGGAGAAGAGAAGATCTTCAAACTCCAAAGTCCTTCCTTAATCAATTAGGTTATGAGGCCTCCGCCCCCTTTACTTCCGCCTTTTGGAAACTCCTTTAACTTTGATACGTCAATTGCGCCTGCTGAGGGAAGTTCTATACCGGCAGCAGCAGCCTTAAACTGCTGGTGAAACTCCTTTAACCTTGAACGGTCTCCAACGGGAACGATTGAGACTATCTGGGATTTAAGGATGTAAGCCTCTACCGGCTCATTTGCAGTAGGGTCAAGGGGCATAATTGTCGCCTGAGCTCCCTTTGTTGTAGGAAGAAGAGCAAAAGCTCCTGCCTCTTTGAGTTTTACGTGGTCCGGTGAGATCTCCTCAACTATACCGATAATTCCAGAAGTCGGAACTACCCCCTCTCCACCGGCAGTTTGAATGAAGACCAGCTTACCTTTCAACTCTTCCATCTCTCTCCTCCAGGTTTATTTTGGGAGATTTAATATATACCTTTCCTTAAAGAGAGAGTAGAGAGAAATTGCAACGGCGTTTGATACGTTTAAAGAGTTAACGTGCCCTCCCATCTCTATCTCAACGAGCTGGTCAACCTGCTTTAAAGTGCTCCTTGAAAGGCCCCTTCCCTCAGACCCTGCAACGAGTCCCAGGGGAAAAGGAAAGGAAACTTTTGAAAGGGGCTTACCTCCGGCCTCAAGCCCAAAGAGCCAACCACCTGCCTCCTTAAACTCCCTCAGGGCAGTTGAGAAGCTGTTTACAACCGCAAAGGGAACGTAGAAAACAGCACCAGTAGAGGCCTTAACTACAGTTTCAGTTATAGTTACACTCCTGTCCTTCGGAAGGACTATCCCCTTAACCTTAAAGGCATCTGCCGAACGGAAGATTGCCCCCAAGTTGTGGGGGTCCTCTATCCTGTCAAGGAAGAGGAGGTAACCTTTCTCATCTATCGTCCTCTTTAAGAGCTCCCCGTAATCTACAGGCTCAACGGGAGAGACTAGCGCAACTATACCTTGGTGTTTCTTCGTCTTTGAGAGCTCAAAGAGCTTCTTCTTTGGAACCTTTACTACCTTTATTCCGAGTTTCCTAGCAAGGGGAAGGACCTTTTCCCTATCCCTAAAGCCCTCTTCAACGTAGACCTTCAAGATAGGATAACCGGCCCTCAAGGCCTCTGCTACCGGGTTTACTCCGTAGATAACCATCACTGACTTACCTTCAGGTCGTCTTCCGTTCCCTCTTCACCGTCAGGGCCGGGGGAAACAAGGGTAAAGTGTTTTCCATCTGAAACGTAAATAAAGTCGTTACCCCAGGCGTCTTTGGGAACCTCATCAAGGTAAGGCCCTTTCCAGTTCTTCGGAACTGGCTCAACTTCGGGCTTCTCAACCAAAGCCTTTAAACCCTGTTCGGTTGTAGGATAAATTGAGTTGTGGAGCTTATATAGCTTTAACGCCTGCTCAATGTTCTTCATCTGAACCTTAGTTGTTGTTACCTTGGCCTCTTCACCGCTCCTTAAGAACTTTGGAGCTACAACTGCAGCAAGGAGGCCTAGGATAACTATAACAACCATAAGTTCAATTAGGGTAAAGCCTCTCCTTTTACTCTCTCCACCAGTCATCTCCTACCTCTCTAACAAATTCAAATTTGTTACAAAGCCTCCTTCCTTCAGGTACTCTACAGCCTTCATTGCCTCATCGTAAAAGTCAGGAGCAACCCAGAGCTCTATAAGGCCTTCCTTAGAGCTCCTGGTCCTAACAGTGGCTATCTCGTGGTACCACTCAAAAATCGCGTTAATAAAGGCAATTTCCTTAGGGTCCACCCTGTAGAGCAAGTTCCTTCCCTTTATGAGCTTCCTCACAGCTCCATCCCCTCAAGGTACGCTCTCTCAAACTCTTTGCTCGTTGCAAGTTCAAGGACTTGAGTCTCAGACTTAAGCTCTTTAATCCTCCTTCTCTTTTCCCTACTTCCAAGCATTAAAGACGCTCCCCTCAGGGCTAGGTTGCCAACTGCTTTTGGAGGGGGTAACTCCTCAGGTATAAGTTTAACTCCCCTAACGCTCCTTGGGTCAACGTGGCTTCCAAAGGCCCCTGAGAAGAAGAGCTCCCCTCCATCCCTACCCTCAGAGAGGACTTTCAGAGCTCCAAAAACTGCTCCCTTGGCAAGCAGGAACTTCCTAATATCGCTTTGGGTTAGTGCAACTACAGTTTCCCCGTCGTCGTAAAGAACAAAGGCCTTTTCACCGTTTACTTCCCTAATCTGATGGAAAATTAGGGAAGGAGCATTAGGAGTAAAAGTCCCCTCTCTGTTTATAGCCCTAAAGCTCTTAAGGAGGTAGATTAGGTCAAAGTAGGCGCTTGCGCACATTCCCTTCGGCTTCTCTCCTCCAATTGTCAAGAACCTAAAGCTCCTTCCGTCAAAGAAGACCTTGTAGACTGCCCCAGGTGAGGCTGCCATCCCAGAAAAGAGGCCAACTCCCTCAAATGCAGGCCCTGCAGGAACTGACGTGGCAAGCTTTTCATTGAGAGTGTAGTAACCAATTTCTGCATTAGTTCCAAGGTCTGCAACCAGGAAGTTCTCACTCCTCTCCTCAAGGACTAAGAAGTTTGAAAGGAAGTCTGAGCCGACAAAGTTCTTTAAGGGAGGAGGGAAGTAGAAGAGTGTATCTGGAAAGGAGTCAAGGGAGAGTTCCCTCCCAGTCAAATAGACCTCATCCTCAACTTCCAGGTTGAAAGGATACCTCTCAAATCCCTTAACAGGAAGGTTTAACAGGAAGTGGTGGATTACAGGGTTTGAAACGGCAACGACGAAGGAAACCTCCCTACCAAACTGTTTTAAGAGGAGCTCTACAGTTTGAAGTAGGAGGTCCCTCAAAGTCTGGTAGTTTTCCCTTGACTGCTCCACCCTAGTTACTACATCGGCTCCAAAGGAAGTCTGCAGGTTAACCGTCTTATAGCTATCTAAAAACTCCCCAGTCTCTAGACTGAATAGGGCAGCTTCAACTCCGGTTGTCCCTACGTCAAGGGCAACTCCAAAGCCTTTTAGGTTTTCATCAACCGGAATTTGAGGAAGCTTCTCCCCTTTTCTAACAAGCTCCCGGTCCGGAACCTCAACTTCTCCCTTAAAGGGACCGAAGAGTAGGCAGGAGAGCTCCTCCCTACCCTCTACTTTAACTATACACTTTCCGCAGATTCCCCTTCCGCCGCAGTAGGCGGAGCGAATTAAACCTCTATCCCTCAAGACCTGATACAGGGTCTTTCCCTTTGGAACTTCTACAGTTAGCTTCATCTAACCCTTTAGTAGATAGGAGTTAGCCAGTGGGAGTACTTAGGGTTATCCCCCTTAACAACGCTAAAGTAAACCTCCTGAAGTCTCTTAGTAATAGGTCCGATTTCACCATTTCCAACCACAACGTGGTCAATCTTAACTACAGGAGCAACCTGGGCGGCGGTTCCCGTGTAGAAGACCTCGTCTGCAACGTAGAGCTCACTCCTCAGAATCGGCCTCTCCTCAACCGTTAGGCCAAGCTCTTCCCTTGCAAGGGTTATTACGGCGTTTCTCGTTATGCCCTCAAGGATGTTTGAAAAGGAAGGAGTAGTGATTAACTTCCCGTCCCTGACTATGAAGATGTTCTCCCCGCTACCTTCAGCAACGGTTCCGTCAGGATTGAGCATTATAGCTTCATCGTAACCGTTTAGGAGGGCTTCAGTCTTTGCAAAGGCACTGTTAACGTAAGCTCCAGCAACCTTACAGCGGGCGGGAATCATAGTATCGTTAATCCTGTGCCAGGAAGAGGTCTTCGCCTTTAGTCCCCTTGATAGGTCAAGGTAGTCACCAAGGGGAACTGTATAGATTGCTATCTCCGTTTTATATCCGATTAACTTGGGAGAAATCGTAAGGTCTGAAAAGTAGGCTATGGGCCTTATGTAAGTATCCTCCTTGTGGCCACACTTCCTTAGGAGCTCAACAGTAATATCGGTTAACTCCTGAGCGCTCTTCTCAACCTTCAGGTTGAGTATCTTACAGTTTGCAAGCATCCTCTCGTAGTGCTCCTTCAGAAAGAGGCCGTAGAGCTGTCCCTTCTCCTTGTTCCAGTAAGCCCTAATCCCTTCAAATACGGCAGTACCGTAGTGGAAGGAGTTTGTCTGAATGTTTATGTTTGCCTCTTCAATTGGAACGAACTTACCTTCAAAGTAAGCGTACCTCTTCATTTTTCCTCCGCTCCTTTTTTACTTCTGTAAATTAGAATAGTTAAACCTGCCAAAAGCATTATAATACTAATAATCTGGTTGTTGCTGAAAAGGCCGAGGATATCTTTAGGAGTTGCCCTTAAGAACTCTATAGAGAACCTAAAGAGGCCGTAGAGTATAAGGTAGAAGCCGAAAACCTCTCCAGTAAAGCGCCTCCTTCTATAGATCAGGTAGAGGATCAGCGCAATTAGGAAGTTCGCAAGTGATGAAAGGGGCTGAGTTGGGCAGAGGGGAACCCCAAGGGGAGCTGCAGAGTGGGGATCTTTAAAGACAATGGCAAAATGAGAGTGGCACTCCCTTCCGTAGCAGCACCCTGCCATAGTACAGCCAATTCTTCCAAAACCAAGGCCGACGGAAAGGGCAATTGAGGTTATGTCTGCAAACTTCCAAATCGGAATCTTCCTTTTTCTAATAAAGTAAAGGGCAGTTAGAGCTCCGAAGATAACCCCTCCGTACCAGACAAGCCCCCCTTCCCAGATAAATAGAACCCTATAGAGGGGCTTTGCATACTGGGGGTTGTATATGAAGAAAAAGAGCCTCGCTCCGATTAAACCAGCAACAACGCTCCAGAACGCCGTATCAACAACGTCCTCCCTCCTTATTCCCTCCCTCTCTGCAAGCTTTAGGAGAATCAAGGAGCCGAAGAAAATTCCAAGGGCAACCATAACCCCGTAGGTGTATATAGTAATCGGCCCAAACTTAAAGAGTATCGGATGCATCTATACCTCCTTCTTTAAAAGAACTAAAAGCACTCTATCTTTAAATAGGAAAAGGAGAGAAAAGTAAGCTAAAGAAGCAAAGAGAATAGTCCCAATCAAAACTGTAAGTTTAAGCCCAAAGGAACTCCTTGAAAAGTAAATTAGACTTCCAAAGTAAGATACAATCCCGACGGGAACAGAGAAGAGTAGGTACTTTAAACCCAACCTCCAAATACTGGGAAAGAGAGAGTAATTGAGCCTCTTTGATAGGAAAAAGGATAGGAGGAGCAAGTTTAAAAGGGAAGTAAGGCTCGTTCCAAGGGCAAGGCCGGGAGCTCCAAGCCCGAGTACAAAACAGAGGATCAGATCTGCAAAGAGGTTAAAAATCAAAGTCCCTGCAGATACGTAAACGGGAAGCTTAAACTCCTCAATTGAGTAAAAGGCGTTGGTAAATATCTTCTCAAGGGAAAAAAAGAAAAGTCCGACTGAATAGCCTACCAAAACCCAGTAAGTCCCGTTGAGGGCTTCAACAGTGAACTTACCGTGGTTAAAGACAATATCAACTATCGGCTTACCGAAGAATACAAGGCCAACAACAGAAGGGACTATAATGGTAGAACAGAGGGTCAATCCGTCCAGGAGCTCCTTCCTTAAATCCTTCCTATCCTCCTTACTTGAAAACCTAGGAAGGAGGACTTGAGAAAGGCCTATCGCAAACATCCCCAGAGGAAGCTGAATGAACCTGTTTGCGTAGTAGAGGTAAGATATCGCTCCACTTGTTAAAAAGGAGGCTATAACTGTATCAATCAGCATTGAAAACTGCCTTACTGCAAAACCGAGAATGCCTGGAACTGTATTCTTCAAGGTCCTCAAAACGTCGGAAGTCACCTTAAAAACCGGCTTTAAGGGAAAGGAGAGCTTCCTTAAGAAGTAAACCTGAAGTAGGACCTGAAGGATACCCCCAAGGGTAACCCCGACGGACAAACTCTCAATAGAGAGGTAATTTGAGAGGGAAAGGGCACAGAGAACCATTGATAGGTTAAAGAGGGTAGTTGAAAAGGCAGGGGCGAAGAAGTGGTTTAAGCTGTTTAAAATCCCTCCCATAAAGGCAACCAGGCTAACAAGGAGGATGTAGGGAAAGAGCTCCCTCAAAAGCTTAACAGCAAGGTAGAAGGAGTCTCCTTTAAAGCCCGGAGCAATTAACTTAACGATGTATGGAGCAAAAACTTCTCCCAAGATTAGGGTAAGTATTAGAAAGGAAAGAAGGAGGGTAAAGAAACTTCCGGCAAACTGGACTGCCTCTTCAAAGGAGCTCCTTAACTTCTTCGTAAAGGCGGGAACGAAGGCTGAATTGAAGGCCCCTTCTGCAAAAATCCTCCTCAAGAGGTTTGGAACTCTAAAGGCAACGAAGAAAACGTCTGTTAGGGCTCCTGCTCCAAAGAGGATAGCTATAACTACGTCCCTTACAAGGCCTAAGAGGCGACTAGAGAAGATTGAGAGTGATACAATAGCTGCTGACTTTAATAATTCCTTCATGGTGGGGAATTATAATTGAAAGTCTGCATAATAGGTGCCGGAGTTGTAGGTAGCTTCCTTGCAAAGAAGTTAAGTAGGGAAGGTTACGAAATAGCGGTTGTTGACGTTGACCCATCAAAACTTGAACAGCTCTCCCTCACTGCAGACGTTCTAACTATAAACTGCAACGCCCTTGAAGTTAACTGCTTAAAGAAACTGGACGACTTTGAGCTCTTCGTCGTCGTTACGGAAAGCGACGAGAAGAACGTTGCAATAACTACACTACTAAAATCTCTCTTTAAGAAAGAGAAAATCATCTTCAGAGTAACCAACAAAGCCCTTTCTTCCCCTCCAGTTAAAGAGTTCCTAAAGGCTGAACCTGTAAACATACTCTCTGAAACCGTCCAGAAAGTTCTACTGAGCGTTAAGTACCCCTTTGCAAAGGAAGCCATAAGGCTTGAAGGAGAAAACCTTATAATCTTGAAGATTGAAGTAAGCGTTGAAAGTCCGATTGCCGGGAAACAGATTGCAGAGCTCTCACCCCTCAGGAGGGAACTCCCCTTCACAATAGTTGCAGTTGAAAGGGAAGGAAGGGTGATAATTCCAAAGGGGGAGGACTTCATCTTCCAGGGAGACGTAATCTACGTTGCAGTTAAAGAAGAGAAGGCCCAGGAGTTGGCCAAAGTCTTAAAAATACCCTACCAACCGGTAAAACTTATCTTTGTGGTAGGTTACTCGCCCTTTACCGAAGACCTTATCGGGAAGCTATCTGAGCTAAAGGATTTAAAAGTAAAGTTTATATCAAGGAATAAGAGAAAGTGTGAGGAGATATCCGGAAAGTACCCTGAGGTTGACGTCTTCTTCGGAGAGCCTACAGACGCCGAACTCCTCAAACAGGAGGGGATAGACAGGGCAGACCTAGTTGTATCAATAACTGAAGATGAGGAGGCAAACATACTCTCTGCAATCCTTTCAAAGAGGTTGGGTGCAAAAAGGGCATGTGCACTTATAACCCACCCTGAGTACGAGGAAATCGTTGAGTCTATAGGAATAGACATACCGATAGCCCCAAGGAAAGTCCTTGCTGCAAAGGTGTACAGGCAGTTAAGTAGGAGGAAGTTCTTAGAGATTGTTGAGCTCTCAGACAACCTGGATGTTGTAGAGATAGACGTTGAGAAGGAGAGTTTAGTAAAGGATTCGGACGTCTGCGGCCTCATAGTTGCCGTAAAGAGGAACGGGGAGACGGAAATTGCAACCGGTTCTACCCTCTTAAAGCCTAAGGACAAGTTAATCTGCGTTGTTGAGAGGAAGTAAATTGAGGCTCTCCCTAATCTTTAAATACGTAGTGACGATACTCTTCTTCCTCTCAACCTCCTTCCTAATTCCGGCAGTCTACTCCTTCTTCTCAAAGGACGGTTTAACGGAGAACTTCCTATTTCCGCCGATTTTGATGGGAGCTCTCCTACTACTTGCACTCCAAATTAAAGAAAAGGTATCAGACGTAAACGTTAAAGAGGCCCTTTTGGTCGTAGCTCTCGTCTGGTTCCTCTTTCCAGCACTTTCAGCAATGTGCTACATAGAAACCGGAGCTATTCCCAGATTTGTAGATGCCTACTTTGAATCTGTCTCAGGTTTTACAACTACAGGAGCCTCAATCCTTACAGACATTGAATCACTTCCAAAGAGCGTCCTCCTCTGGCGTTCAACTACCCACTGGATAGGGGGAATCGGTTTTGTTGTCTTCTCCCTCTCCCTACTACCCCTTCTGGGAACGGGAGGAGCTCAGTTAATGAGAATAGAGGCTGCAAAGGCCGTTGAGGAGAGGGTTTTACCGAGAGTTAAAGAGGTAGCAAAGGCAATCTTAACTGTATACGTAATCTTAACTCTATTTGAAATAGTCCTACTAAAAATTGCTGGACTTCCCCTTTATGAAGCGGTTAACCACACATTTGCCACGGTGGCAACAGGAGGTTTCTCAACTAGGAACTCAAGCGTTGGAGCCTTTAACTCATTTTTAGTTGAAATGATTATTGCAGTTTTTATGATTCTCGGAGCTCTCAACCTCTCACTTTACTACAGGGCCTTTAAAGAAAGGAGCCTAAAGCTCTTCTTCTCATACTACGAAGTCAAAAGCTTCCTGATAATAATTTCCATTTCAACAATAGTAACAACCCTAGTCCTCTACTTTCAGAATTACTACCCTGACCCCATAACTGCATTTAGGTACGCCTTCTTTCAAATTGCAACTGCAGCAACAACAACCGGGTTTGCCTCAACAGACTACTCCAGCTGGCCCCCCTTTATCTTGGCCCTCTTAATGATACTGGCCTTAATAGGAGCTTCCTCAGGCTCAACAGCCGGAGGCATAAAGCAGTTTAGATTCCTGGTAATGGTCAAGACTGCTATGAAAGAGCTTAAAAAGACAGCCCATCCGAGGCTCGTTTACAGGATTTCCTTAGGAGATAAGATCCTTGATGTCTCACTCCTAAACACAATTTGGGCTTTTATCTCAATCTACTTTTCAACAACCATTATCTTCGGATTAGCCTTAACCCTTTCAGGCTACGACTTAATAACATCCTTTTCAGCCTCAATAGCCTGCATAACAAGCTTGGGACCTGGTCTTGGAAAAGTCGGTCCTGCAGGAAACTTTGCCTTCTTCTCAGACTTTGACAAACTCCTCCTATCATTTGAAATGCTCCTGGGAAGGCTTGAAATATTCCCAATACTAACCATTCTGATCCCAGAGTTTTGGAAAGAGTACTGATAATAAAGGTATTATGACTAGTAAAAAGCCCACCCTCCTCGGTACAAAAGCAAAAATATTTAACTTCAAATCCTGATAACTAACGGTAATTTGCTGTGTCCAATAATGAAATGCTGTGTCCAAAAATTAGGTAGGTTAAAATAATCCTGCCATGGAAAGAGACTGGAAGAAATACAACAGAGAACTTGTAAGAAGGGGAGAAATCCTCATAGACCCAGAAGCAATCGCTGTTACA
>Ga0256837_1001682_pt1 | contig 14889 bp, 19 predicted proteins | sample 4562384metaG_FD_185976 | JGI IMG/M metagenome (GOLD analysis project Ga0256837, IMG submission 185976) | Hydrothermal vent microbial communities from Guaymas Basin, Mexico - 4561-384 | ecosystem: Environmental > Aquatic > Marine > Hydrothermal vents | place: Mexico: Guaymas Basin | collected... | reverse complement strand
ATACGAAGCTACTCAAAACTTTGCTATGCAAACTATACAAAATATGATGCAAGAAAAAGAGATAGATAAAAAGTTTATAGAAGCTTACGGATACTTACTAGACTTAGATATAGATAATTCTTATAAAGCCCTACTTTTAGAACTTCCTAGTATATCTAGCATAATGCAAACTCAAGAAGTTGTTGATTTTGAAATTATTTGCAAAGCTAAAGAGAAGTTAGCAAAACATATAGCTTCTACTTATAAAGAGAAACTTTTAGAAATCTATAATTCACTAAATGATAAAACCATACCAAACCGTGCTATGAAAAACAGAGCTTTAAGACTTTTAACACCACTAGAAGATGATAAGATTATAAACTTAGCAAAAGAGCAATACAAAACATCAACAACAATGACTCAAAGAGTAGTAGCACTTGATATTTTAGAAAATATCTCAACTTATGATGCAAAAGATGAGTTAGAAGATTTTTACAATAGTTACAAAAACGATACTTTAGTTATGAATAAGTATTTTACTATCTTAGCCTCAGCAGATAAAGATGATGTTTTAAGCATAGTTAAAAATCTACAAAATGATAAAGCTTACGATGAAAAAGTACCAAACCTTGTTCGCTCACTTATAGGAAGTTTTACAAGAAACTACAAATACTTTCATAAAAAAGAGGGAAGTGGATATAAATTTGTAGCAGATAAGATTATAAAGATAGACACTATAAACCCTCAGATGGCATCGGGACTTTGTGGAGCTTTTAAAGTGTATGACAAGATGAATGAAACAAACAAATCTCTTATGAAAACAGAATTAGAGAAGATACTTACCAAAGATGGTCTTAGTAAAAATAGTTTTGAAATTTGTACTAAAATTCTTGACCTTTAATATTTCTAAGTGTGTAATTTCTACACACTTTTTAAATAAAGCTACTTATAATTCATTTTATAAAATCTTATAAGTTAGCTTATGGCTTTAAGATATTCCCTATTTTAGGAGATTTTATCTTCGTATAATTAACATTTATAATTAAAATTTTTTTACTTATTGTTCTTTCTTTAGTATTTCTGATACAATGCTCGCAGAATATAAAGAAATAGGAAAACAATATGGCAAGATTAGTTGTATTAGGTGGTGGAGTTGCTGGTCATACGACAGCAACATTCGCTGCAAAATGGTTAGGTTCAGCTCACGAAGTTGTAGTTGTGACTCCAAATAGTAAATGGAACTGGATTCCATCAAATATTTGGGTTGGTGTTGGTCAAATGACTAAAGAAGAAGTTACTTTTGATTTAGCTCCTGTATATAAAAAGGCTGGTATCACTTACCATCAAGCAAAAGCAGTTTCAATCAATCCTGAGGGAAAAGATGAAAGTGATAAACCTTTTGTAACTATAGAATATACAGATGATAAAACTGGTCAAATAGAAACTATTGAGTACGATTATTTAGTAAATGCTACTGGTCCTAAGCTTAACTTTGATGCAACTCCAGGTCTTGGAGATGGTAATGGTCAGATGGGTGACCATACAGTTTCAGTTTGTACAGCAGACCATGCAGTTCATGCTTCTCATGAGCTACACAAATGTATCGAAGCTATGAAAGCTGGTACTCGTCAAAAATTCTTAATTGGTACTGGTCATGGTATGTGTACTTGTCAAGGTGCTGCATTTGAGTACATCTTCAACATTGAGCATGAGTTAAATAAAGCTGGTGTTCGTGATATGGCAGATATGAAATGGATCTCTAATGAGTCTTTCTTAGGAGACTTTGGTATGGGTGGACTTCATATGAAAGTTGGTGGATATGTAGTTTCATCTAAACTTTTTGCTGAATCATTATATGCTGAAAGAGATATCCAATGGTTAATTGGTGCACATGTTAACAAGATTGAAAAAGGTAAACTTGACTATGAACTACTAGATGGTTCAACTGGTGAAGAAGAGTTTGATTTTGCTATGCTTATCCCACCATTTGCTGGTGTTGGTCTAAAAGCTTACGATAAAGCTGGTGAGGATATAACTTCAAAAGTTTTCGCTCCAAATGGATTTATGAAAGTTGATGCTAACTACAATGCTGGTGCTTATGAGAATTGGAAAGCTTCTGATTGGCCTAGAACTTACCAAAATCCTGATTATAAAAATATGTTTGCTGCTGGTATTGCATTTGCACCACCACATATCATATCTAAACCTATGAGTTCTCCAAATGGAACACCAATTAATCCAACTCCACCAAGAACTGGTATGCCTTCTGGTATCATCGGTAAAGCTGTTGCACACTCTGTTTGCGATATGATTACTAAAGGTAAAAATACTAAACTACATGAAGCTTCTATGGCTGAGATGGGTGCTGCATGTGTTGCTTCTGCTGGTAAAGGTGTGTTTAGTGGTACTGCTGCTGCTATGACTGTTTACCCTGTTGTTCCTGACTTTGACAAATACCCAGGTACTGGTCGTGATACTGAGTACACATTTGGTGAAATCGGTCTTGCTGGACACTGGATAAAACATATACTTCACTTTATGTTTATTCACAAAGCTAAACTTAATCCAGGTTGGACTTTAATCCCAGAATAAAAAATAAAATAAGGACAATAAAATGAAAAAAGAAGATGAAATCAACTTTCAAAAAAATGAGCAATTCACTCTGACAATGATGCCAGGAAATTTTGCTAAAAAATTAAGAACTTGTATTATTTGGCAAGCGATTAGATTTGCAATTATTAACATAAAGATGTTAATAGTTGTAAGTAAAAGTCACTAAAGACTTTATTTGTAGAGGTTTTACCTCTACACCCTTTCTTAAAAAAACTACTCATAAGAATTTACAAATGATAAAAGATATAATAACCTACCCCACCCCTCCAAGTATAGAACACTCTACTGATGTAAGAAAATTCGATAAAGAACTTTTCACTCTTTTAGATGATTTAAAAGATACCATAAAAGCTAATAATTTAGATGGTCTTGCTGGTTTTCAGATAGGAAGTTATTATAATGTAGTTGTTGTTAAAAATTCTGATGGTAATTTTTTAGAATTAATCAATCCTAGAATTATTAAAACCAATGGAAAACAAACTACACTTGAAAAAACTGCTTATTTTGGAGATCTTGAAGCTGAAGTTGTAAGATATGATGAAATAAGTTTAGTTTATCAAGATAGAGAGGCAAAAGACAACTCTCTAAAGGCAGATGGAGAATTTTCAATACTTTTACAAAGAAAAATAGACTATACTTTTGGTTCTAGCTTTATCAATAAACTCTCAACTGATGAAAGAGATAAATTTGAGATGCAATTAAAGAATGGGAAAAATAGTAGTTCAACACAAAGTTGTCCAACAGTTTTTAAAAGAGATTATTTTAAAAAAAGTGTAAATTTACTTAGTATCATTATGGTCTTAATATTTGTGGTTGCTCTTTTTGTAGATGATGCTCTACAACAAAAAATGTATAATGCTCAGACAATCACTTTTATTACAGCTTTAGTTATAAATCTTGGTTATTTTTTCTATGGTTATTATGAGGGTAAAAAATATAACTCTTGTTCAAGTTGTCAGATAGTAAATATACTGGATACATTTACTATCTCACTTGTTAGACTTTTAACCATATTTGGAACTTCTTATATCTTTATAAATTAATTTTCAAAAATTATCATCTCGTAGATGCTTTTTTTTGTAACTAATGCTCTGTTTGGTGAAACAGAGTGATTGTTATTTGCTTGAGCTAATTCATGTCTTAACTCTGCAATGTTATCCTCCATCTCATCTACATTATCTTTTAGTCTTAAAATTATATCAACACCAGCTAAGTTTACACCAAGCTCACGAGTTAGACGAAGAATTAATTTTATCTTATCTATATCTCTTTGAGAGTACATTCTAATTCTACCACTTGATCTTGCTGGAGTTATAAGATTTTCTCTTTCATACTGACGCAAAGTCTGTGGATGAATATCTAAAATCTTAGCAACTACACTAATTAAATAAACTGGTTCGTCATATTGATGATGCATCTTTTACTCCTTTGGTAATTTTTCTTCCATCATTTTTACTAAATCTTTATCTAAATCATCTACATTTGGTAAAACAACATTTGCTTTTAGGTAAAGATTACCTCTAGTTTTTGTTTTTCTATCCATAGCACCCATATCTTTTACACGGAAACTTTGTCCATTTTTAGTATTTTTAGGAAGTTTTAGTTTTATCTCTTTTTCCAAAGTTTTTATAGCAATTTTTTGACCAAATAAAGCAGCATACAATGGTACATCAAAACTTTTTATAAGGTCATTTCCATCTCTTTCATACTCAGGACTATCTGCAACTGTTATTTTTAAAAACAGGTCACCTGCTACTCCACCTTGAGCATGACCTTTACCTTTTACTCTCATCTTCTCACCAGTATTTACACCAGCAGGGATTTTGATGTCAAATCTCTCACCATTTACAGATACAGAGTGTGAACCACCTAAAATAGATACACTAAAAGGTATTGTTACATTTGTTTGGATGTCAAGATTTGGTTTTTGTTGCTCAAATCCTCCACCAAAAGGATTGCCACCACTAAAACCTCCACGACTACCACCAAAAGGATTTCCACCTCCAAAGCCTCCACCACCAGAGAACATTTGTCTTAAGATTTCATCCAAGTCAGCTGAACCAGCTCCACTATGAGAACGAGTAAAGTCATGAAAATTTTGCCCACCAAACATAGAATCTCCATGCATATCGTACTGAGCTTTTTTCTCTTTATCACTTAAAATCTCATAAGCAGAGTTTATCTCTTTAAATTTATCTTCTGCATCTTTATCTTTGTTAACATCTGGATGATATTTTCTAGCTAGTTTTCTATATGCTTTTTTAATTTCAGATTCACTAGCACCTTCACTAATTTCTAATGTTTCATATAATGATTTTGCCATTGTTAATTCCTATTTATTTAATAATTTTTATAATATAAGCGAGATTATATCATAAAGGTTGAGTGGATGTCAATCAAGTATAAAAAATATTTTTTTAGAAATGCTACCTAAGTGGCAGAACTTATTTTAGAATTTTTCTATAATTTCAGCATAAATAAATAAAACTTAAGGAGTTTAAGATGTTAGTTACAAGATATAATCCAACAATTCAAATGAGAGAGTTTAGAAAAGGTTTCGATATGTTAAATGCTATGCTTGATGAGTTTACACCAAAAACTGCTGATAATTTTAAATCTGATTTTACTCCAGCAATAAATACAAGAGAGGGTGAATATGCTTATCATGTAGAAGTTGATTTACCAGGTATGAAAAAAGAAGATATAAATATTCAAATAGAGGATAACACACTTGTGATCTCAGGTGAGAGAAAAGTAAAAGAAGAGATTAAAGAAGAGAACTATTATAAAGTAGAAAGTAAATTTGGTACATTTTCCCGTTCATTTTCACTACCAGATGATGCTGATATAGAAAATATCCATGCAGAATCAACAGATGGTGTATTAGAAGTTGTTGTACCTAAATTAGAAGTACAAAAAGTAGAAAAAGTTAAAAAAATAGCTATTAACTAAAAGGAGATTATTATGGATATTGTAAAAACTGCAAAAAATTTAACTCAAGAAGTAGAAAAAGGCGTTGAAGTGGTAGGTAAAAAAGTATCTGAAACATTTGATAATCTAGCTTCGCATCTACCATTTTCAAATCTTGCTAAAAAAGAAGATAGTACATTTCATATAGAAGTTGATTTACCAGGTGTAAAAAAAGAAGATATCGACTTAAAAGTGGAAGATGATATTTTAGTTATCACAGCTATAAGAAAGTTTAAAAATGAACTTACAAGAGATAACTACTATGTTTGTGAAAGTTCTTTTGGAAAAATGGAGCGTCGTTTTGCACTTCCAGAGAGTGTAGATACATCAAAAATAGATGCTTCTTTTGAAGATGGAAGATTAGAAATAGAGTTGCAAAAAACTCAAAAAGCAAAACCTAAAAATATATCTATAAAATAAGGACGATAAGATGAAAAAAATTATACTATCTACAATTGGAGCTTCTTTGTTACTAAATGGAGTATTATTTGCAAAAGCAATCAATCCAACAAGCCAAGAAGTTAGTGCTAAAGCAGTTCAAAAAGAGACACAAAAAGTTGATGATAAAAGACTAAAACTTGTAAAAGAAGCATTAAGTTCACTTGAACTTTCGGCTTCTGCTTTAAAAGAACTAAATGAAAATAAATCTGACAAAGCAAAAAAAGATATTGAACTAGCTCTTGGAAAACTTGAGTCTATTTTAGCAAGTAAACATGCTCCAGAGTTACTTCCAATAGACCAAAAAGTGATTGTCAAAAACTTTATTGGTTCAGCTAAAGATGTAAAAGCATCAGTTGAAAAAGTAAAAGAACTTTTAGATGATGGGAAAATTCAAGAAGCAGGAGATTTACTAATCTCTTTACAAAGTGAAATTGATATAACAACGGTAAGTTTACCACTAAAAACTTATCCAGATGCACTTAAACTTGTTTCTAAGTACATCATAGAAGAACAGCCTAAAAAAGCAAAAGAGATATTAAAAGTTGCACTTAGCACTTTTAGTGAAACAAAAGAGATTATCCCTATCCCTCTTGTAAATACTCTAAGATTAGTAGAGGTAGCTTCAGATGTAGCAAAAAAAGACAAAGAACAAGCACTAAAATATCTTAAATCTGCAAATGAGGAATTAAACAAAGCACAAGAACTTGGATATATAAGTGAAAGTACAACAACTTATAAAGAACTTCACAAACTTATAAAAGGTGTTGAAAAAGAGGTTGAGGGTCCAAATAAAGCAGAAAAATTATTTAAAGAACTTGGCAATAAAATCAAAGAATTTAAAGAAAAAATTTTCTCAAAGAACTAAAAAATAAAAAGGAGAGATTATGATTGGTGTTATTACTATTTATCAAGAACATAAACAAGAGATTGAAAATTTCATTTTAAATAATATAAACAACAATGGCATCATCTCCCTTGATAATCATAGTTTAGAGGTGTTTTTTAAAACATTTAATTCTCTTCAGTTGCTTTATGTAACTGATGAAAATTATAAGCAAAACACACCAAATTTTGCTAGAATAAAAAAAGATGTCAGTCATATTGGTACAAATAGAAGTGCCATTTTCAAAACTAAAAAATTTGATGCTAACGGTGAATATATAAGTTCACCATATATCTGTTCAATTACTGGAAACACTATAATTACAGCTATAAAAAAGATAAATAATAACTATCTAGTTATGGATTTTAATTTGATAGAGTTACTTGAAGAATTGGGTTATGTAACTCATGCTTTATTTTTTACAAAATCAAATAAATTTATATATGGTCTTATTGGTTATGGACTAACTATGCTATCTATAATTTTGATATTTTATTCTTTTATATCATTTGGTTCATATATATTTTATGAAGCTTCTATGATTGAAACAACATTTAAGTCTATAATATCATTGACATTGGGACTAGCTGTTTTTGATTTGGGTAAAAATTTACTAGAACATGAGGTTATTTATAAAAATAACCATTCGCATGAAAAAAGTGATAGTAAAATGTTTATAAAATTTCTTATATCCATAATTACTGCACTTTCTATCGAAGCACTTATGTTAGTTCTAAAAATTAGCTTAACAAAAAATTATAGTGATATGATTCATGCTGTTTATCTAATAGGTGGTGTTTCACTTATGATAGCTACACTTTCTATTTTTTATAAAGCTACAAAAAAAAGCTAATTCTATTGTTGAATTTGCTTTTTATTTGTAATTTGCTGAAGATAATTTGATATATTTATAAGTGAAAAAGTAACTAGGAAAATCATAACTCCAGAGAAAAAACTAACCCACCAAGCTATCTCTATAACATCTTTTCCATTACTTAACATTGTTCCCCAACTAATTTGAGGAGCAACGATACCAAGACCTAAAAAGCTTAGTCCAGATTCGGCTAGTATTGCACCACCTACTCCAAATGTAAAACTTACAAAATATATAGGAGCAAGTATCGGAGCATAGTATTTAAATAATATTTTTAGCTTATCTACTTTTGCGATATTTAATATCTTGATATATGGTTGAGAAGTTATTTTAAAACTCTCAGAACGGATAAGTCTAGCAGTTGTCATCCAACCTGTAAATGATATAATTATAATCAAAACTAAAGCTGAAGCATTTATATAACTAACAAGAGCCAAAAGTAAAAAGAAAGTTGGAAAAGTTAAAAATAAATCAACTAATATAATAAAACCTTTATCTACAATCCCTTTAAAATACCCTGCCATTGCACCTAAAAAAAGACCTATAAAAGATGATATAAATGCACTTCCAAGACCAATAATCAGAGATATTTTTCCAGCTTCCATCAACCTTGCCAAAACATCTCTACCTAATCTATCTGTACCAAAAATATGTTCAAAAGATGGAGGTAAAAGTATAGAATTAGCATCGAATAGGTAAGCATCTACATCATAAAAATAAGCACCAAAAAATGAAAATAAAAAAATAAAAGATAAAACAAAAAGACTAAAAAATGGTAAGTTTTTCATACCTTTATTATTGTTTAATCCCAAGAAGAGTGTTCATCATTTGGTCAATAGTTGTTATAACTTTAGCAGCAGCACCATAAGAAGTTTGGTATTTTATTAGATTTGTCATCTCTTCATCAATATTTACTTTTGAAGTTGAAAAGTATTCCATCTCTACTGCACTAAATTGTGCATTTATTGTTTCTTGTTTGATAAGTGCTGCATTAGTAGTTGTTCCAACTTCAGTTGCTACAACATCAAACATACCATATATTGTTTCGTTATAATTAGAATTACCAACTTTAAAATCATATTCTTCAAACTGTTGTTGAACCATATCTAATGCGACTGCATTATCACCATCTTGATTTGTTTTTCCTGCAGATATACTAGATGGATCTTCTTCCATAGAATCACTCAATCGAATATTACTAGCATTATCTCCATCAAAAAATCTACCAAAACCAAGTCCACCTGCAAAATTTGTACCTGAATTAAAAGAACCATCAGTTAAATTATCTACAATAGAAAAAGTATATCCCTCAGACTCTTTTTGAGGATCCAATGAAAAAACAGCATTTGTTCCAGATTTTTTAAAATCAAGATTTAAATAATCATCTATATCATTATTTGCATTTCCATCATCATTATCATCTTTTTGAGCTTCTAATTGATCTTTTATAGAATTATTTGTACTAGATTTAGTTAAAGTAGTCGCAAAATCTATATTTATTTTTCTTTTTGCTACTTCATTACCATCAATATCATAAACAACTAAGTTAAATGAACCAGTTTTAATATTATTATTTGAATTAACCAATGGTGTATCTGGATCCATTTCTAATACATTTGATTCTTTTGTTATAGATGTTGTTTCTGCATAAAGATTATTTGTTGATTGAATTAAACCTTTAGCAAAAGAATCCATCTCAGCAACTACATTTTGAAGTACCCCATCTTTTGGAACACCACTTGTACTATCTATAGAATGACCTCTAAGATCTAACATAGCACCAACTTTACCACCAGTAATATCTTCTTCCATAGGGATAAGTGTTCCATCTTGTCTTTCATATGAAATTTCATAAAAACCATTTGGATTGTTGTCTTTTTCTAAATGAAGTGGGTGATATGTACCACCATCAACAATATTATATCCATTTACTTGGATTGTATAACTACCCGTTCTTAGATTAGAATCAGAATCAATTTGTATATTTGAAGATAATTGGTCAGTTGTTCTCTCAGCACCTATTAATCGAGATAAATCTCTTTCAAGTACATTTCTTTTATCTCTTAAATCATTAGCATTATACATATCACCAGCTTCTACTGAATCTATGTATTTATTTAAGTCTGCTAATTCTTTTGCTTTTTTATTAACTTCATCTATATTTACAGCTAATTCATCATTTACCTGACTTTGTAAATCTAAAACTTGACTTTGTGTATAGTTAATATGCTGAGTTAAGCTTTCTGTTTGTTTTGCTAAAGCTATTTTTACAGAATCATTATCAGGATTGTCAGCAAGTGATTGCCACATATTATAATATTCACTTAAATCATTTTTGATACCAACTTGATCAACTTCAGGAAAATAAGTTGACAAAGTTTCTAAAGTATCCGCCTCATACTCAACTTTTTCTTTAGAAGCAGAAATATCTGTATATCTATCAAAGACAAAGTTATCAAATACTCTTGAAACCTCATCAACTTCAACACCAGTACCAACTTGTCCAGGAGCTATAGATAAAGGAGTCGCAGCTTTTGAGATAACTCGTTGTCTTGAATACCCCTCTGTCTCAGCATTTGAGATATTATGCCCAGTTGTATCGATTCCAACTTGTGCATTGTTTAATCCAGAGTAACCAACATATAAAGAATTGAATATAGAAGCCATCTCGAACCCTTTATACTCTAACTTCTAAAACTGAAGATGCATTTTTAGAAGCTTTTTTCACATAACCATCCATCTCTGTAGGAACTAATCTTTCTAAAAAGGTATTATATAAACTACTTACTGCAAGAACTAACTTTGCATATTTTTTATTTACTTCTCTTAAATTATTTAATTCAATTTTTAATTGTTCTAACGAATTGTGTTGTTGTTCATTTAGAAGTTCTGGTAAATCAGAATTAGGATTAGCCGCCATTAATGATGAAATCTCATGATCAATCATAGCTTTTTTTTGTTCAAAACTTTTTAATTTATCTTCTTTTATAGAAAGCCTATTAAATTGTGAATTATTATTTGCCTCTTTTATATCTGCTATGTCTGCTTCTGTAATTTTTACCAAATCTCTCAAATCTGACAATGCACCTTCTAAATGATGACTCAACATAATAAATCCTTAAATATTTAATTTAACTTTACAACAACTCTTCAGCAATTTTTTCTGATAAAGCTCGTAAATCAACTTGATACTCTCCAGAGTTGATAGCTTCTTTTAACTGTTCAACTTTACTCGTATCACCTTGTTTTGAAATAGTCGTACTAGCTTTAGCTCTAACATCTTTAGAATCATTAAAATTGTTAGAGTAAGTATTACGAATCATTGTGCTATTTGTTTGAGTAATCATAACTTATCCTTTTACAATCACATCGACAAATTCACTAAAATCTTAACTCTCTCTTGATAAATAATCATATAACATTTGAGAAAAACCAAAACTTCCAGCACTCTCTTTTGAAAGCTCATCTCTATACATTGATTTGTATATTTTAGTACCTGGATCATTTTGTTCTGTAAAAAGATTTTTCTCATTTTTAGAAGCTTCATCCATCATCATTTTGATAAAAACTGCTTCAAAAGAATCTGTTTGTTTTCTTAACTCTTTATTCTCAGCTTTTTCATCTATTTTAGGAAGAATATTTTGTTGTGAAACAGCTTGTGTATTTATCGCATCCATGCCAAAATAACTCATTATATAACCTTTAATTCTGCCGAGATACTACCAGCACTTTTCATAGCTTCTAGTATCGATATAATATCTTTAGGAGTAGCTCCCAACTTCTGTAAAGAACGAACTAAGTTAGCAACTGTAGTTGTCCCTTTTTTTGTATAAAGTTCGTTTTCATTTAAACCAATTACTAATTCACTATCAATTACAACCGAACCATCTGGTTGAGATGGTATTTTTTGTTCTTTAATTTTTATCGTTATATCACCATGTGTAATAACAACTGGTTTAATCTCTATACCTACTCCAGCAATGATAGTTCCAGTTCTTTCATTTATGATAATTTTATTAGAAACTTTATAATCCATATCTATATCTTCAACTTGTGCTAAGAACTCTATCATAGATTTATTTTCTGGACATTTTAGTCTTATAGTCTTTGGATCTATCGCAACGGCAACTTGTGTGCTATAAAAATTATTTATAGCTTTTTGAACAGCTACTGAATTTTTAAAATCTGCATCTTTTAATGATAAAGTTACATATTTTTTACTATATAAATCAACATTTATCTCTCTTTCAACTAAACCACCATCATAAACCATACCAGATGTTGGATGAGATACACTACTAGCACCTTTTACATTTCGTCCACCAATAGTTACAGAACCTTGTGCAAGTGCATATATCTTACCATCAACCCCTTTTAATGGTGTCATAAGAAGTATTCCACCCTCAAGAGATTTAGAGTCTCCAATAGAAGAAACGATAACATTAAACTTATCACCTTGACGAGCAAATGGTTTTAATTTTGCAGTTACAACAACAGCTGCAACATTTTTTGATTTTATATCGATTGGATTCATATCGATATTCATAGATTTAAGCATATTTGAGATTGATTGAAGAGTAAATTTTGAAGTTGTACCATCACCAGTTTTTTTAAGACCAACAACAAGCGAGTAACCTATAAGCTGATTGTCACGAACACCGACAACACTAGACACATCATTGATTTTTGTAGCATAAACAGCTGTAATAGTAAGTAAAATTAATAATATTTTTTTCATTGCTAAAACCTTATATATTAAAGTTTTAGCAATTTTTGTTCCAATAAGTTTATTTAAAATAAGTTAATGAAGTTTTCCCAAATTTTTTAGATTTTGTTAAACTAAAAATACCTATCTGAGTTGGTAATTCTAATCCTGTCATATGTTCAACTATAATCATTTTTACATTTTCTTTAGGAAGTGATTTTATTAACTCTATCATCTTATCATATATATCTTCCATACCCTCTCTACAACTAAATGGTGGGTCTATATAAAAGTATGCATCCTCTTTTTGTCTTTTTAAATTCGCTACCACTGCATTTATATTTACAAAACTATCACCTGAAAAAACTTCACAAGCATTTTTATCTGTTTTTGAGATATTCTCTTTTAAAACTTTTAAAGCATCTCTATCTTTTTCCATAAAATATATCTGTTTTGCTCCACGACTAAGTGCTTCTAGTCCTATTGAGCCACTACCTGAAAATACCTCAACAAAATTTGCATCAATTATTTCAAACTGTATTGTATTAAAAAAAGACTCCAAAACTATATTTTTTGAACTTCTTGTTGTTGTTTTTGATGGCAATTTTAAAATTTGACCCTTATACTTACCCATAACTATTTTTTTTACAAATTTATCTTTCATAGAATGCTTTCACCGCCTTTATAATATTTTCTTTATATTCTTGAGTTAGATAATCTATCCTCTTTTCCAAGATAGAAAAATCTAACTCTTGAGAATCTAAATTTTTTAAATTTTTTTTGATATGTTTATACTTATCTTCCAATGCTAGTATCAATTCAGTTTTAGAAAATGGTTTTATCAAATCTGCTTTAGCATCTTGAGATATATAAAAACATCTTTCATCATCTTCAAAACATTCAACATCACATATACAGATGTCACAATACTTTGCTGAAGTTACATATGGTGCTAAAAAAAGTTCTAATGACTTCTGTAACAATAATGATTTACACTCTATGGCAATTTTCAATCTTAACTCCTAGTATAAACTATAAATAATATTCAATACTATACCTTAAATCTTCATCTAAATCTACATTTTTTAACATCCATTCCAAATATCCTCTATCATTCATAGATATTTCTTCAATATATTTGCCTAGATATTTGCCAAAAGTAAATTTTTGAAGTAAAACTTTTTTATAACTAAGTTCATACATCTCCTCTAAAGAAGCTATATCCTTAAGATAATTAAATAATTGACGAACAACCAAAGCATCACTTAAAGCGTTATGAGCCAATATATCTTTTGCTTCATATCTATAAAGTTTAAGCTCATATCTTAAAAATTGTAAAGAGAATAATTCACACTCAGGTATAAGATGCTTAATAACTTTTAAAGTATCTACAACTTGCCCTTTAAAATAAAACCCAGCTTCAGATAGTTTTTCTAAATCAAACTTAACATTGTGACCAATGATAGTTGTTTCTTGATTATTATTTTCTTTTAAAAATTGAAATGCTTTAGTATCTTTTAATTTTGGTTTATCTTTTATCATCTCATTTGTTATATGATTTATACTTGAAGCTAATGCTGGTATCTTTTTACCCTCATTAACCAAATCATAAAGTTCAATATCTTCTGTTACTACAGCGATAGAACATATCTTGTCACTTACTTCTAAACCAGTTGTCTCAGTATCTAAAAAAATCAACATCTTGATACCTTTACTTTTTTTGAGATAGTTCCAAGAATAACAAAAGATATAAAACCAGATAAAATTAAGAATAGATATAGCCAATAGATATTGAACCATTCTGAGATATTGCTAAATGAGAAAAAGAATTTAGTAAAAATAACAGCTATAACTACAAAAGATGTAACTAACCATATAAGAGAAAAAAGCCATCTTCTAAAAATTTTAACTAAATCTCCATAACCTACAATATCTATAGTTTCTAAAGTATTACACTCTAAAAGTTTAAAACTATAACTATCTAAGCAATTATTAAAAATATATTTTAAACTTCTAAATAACGCTATAAGCAATGTTAAATTCCAAGTAACCATAACCCAAAACTTCCATATCTCAAATAGTGCTTCTAAAGTATCAACTCCTACCGCACCATTTCCCTTTATAAAGTATATAAAAGTAGTAATAAATAAAGATAATAACATGGCTAAGAATATAGAACAAACACTTAAACGAAGTACCCATCTAATCCATATTGAAAAATAAAATTTACTCATTTTTATGTCTTATCCTTATAATGAAGCAAAATTATATCAAAAAAGCCTAATCAGCAACAAATAAATTTATAGATTATCACGGTAAATCAGAACTAAGCTAGGAACATATATTGCTTAAGTTTTATAAAAAATGAGATGAGAGTAAAAATGACACAATTATTAGATAAATTTAGAGAGTTACCAGACTACA
>Ga0256837_1001681_pt1 | contig 14893 bp, 8 predicted proteins | sample 4562384metaG_FD_185976 | JGI IMG/M metagenome (GOLD analysis project Ga0256837, IMG submission 185976) | Hydrothermal vent microbial communities from Guaymas Basin, Mexico - 4561-384 | ecosystem: Environmental > Aquatic > Marine > Hydrothermal vents | place: Mexico: Guaymas Basin | collected... | reverse complement strand
AGAACGCGGTGGTCTAATTATGATTATTTCTGCCAGTTCTATACATGTGGACTCTGGTTTGCGTGTTAATAGTCCTGATAATAGAATTTTACAAGTTGCCTATGGATTACATACGCAGGGTAGAGATGTTACTTTTGTGTCTAAAGATATTAACGCACGTATTAAAGCAGATGCTCTTGGTTTAGTCGCAAAAGACTATGAAAAACAAATGGTTAATGTTGATGAGATGTATTTGGGCTATATCGAAAAAACAGTTAACACATCTGTTATTGATAATTTATATGCCAATGGTGAAATTGTAATTGATGAGTATGAGGGTGTTCCAAACGAGTTGATATTATTACATGACGAAACAAATGCCAAACATACAGGCGTAGGTAAATATGTTAAAAATAGTAATAAAATAGTAGTATTAAATGATAAATTTGACAGAGCTTGGCAAATTAAGCCACGTAATATGGAACAACGCTTAGCATTAGAGTTGCTATTGGATCAAAATATACCAATTATTACTATGGTTGGCCAAGCTGGTACAGGTAAAACATTTTTAGCCTTAGCGGCTGCATTAGAATTAACTTTAAGACAAAAGTTATTTGATAAAATTTTAGTTTCTCGACCCATTATGCCATTGGGTAAAGATATAGGTTTTTTACCTGGCTCTAAAGATGATAAATTAAAAAATTGGATGCAACCTATTTTTGATAATCTACAATTTTTAATGCGTACGGCAATGCCTGGAGAAAAAGAAAACGTAGAAAAACGTGTGCAGGAGATGATAGATGAAGATATTTTGTCTTTAGAGGCTTTGACATATATCCGTGGACGTTCTATCTCAAGACATTTTATGATAGTAGATGAGGCGCAAAATCTTACGCCACATGAAATAAAAACTATTGTTAGTCGTGTAGGTGAAGGAACTAAAATAGTGCTTACAGGTGATCCGTATCAGATTGATAATCCATATTTAGATGTTAATTCAAATGGCTTAACGTATGCAGCTGAACATTTAAAAGCGGTTGATTTACATGGTCATATTACTTTGAGAAAAAGTGAGCGAAGCTCTTTAGCTGCGGCAGCAGCAGAACTGCTATAATAGTATGGATGTAACTGAGTATCGTAGGCGGTACAATTTATTTTCTGCTAGGGAAAAACTGTTTTTACAGTTAGTTGCATTGGCATATTATCCACGGACGCAAACGTGGATATATGAAGCTTGTCGTGATGTCGGTATGACTAAAAGTAATGGTAAAGCATTTACTTCAGCAGAGGCAAAAGCTTTATTACGCGCTATGCGAGCAAAGGGTTTTTTAACAGATGACAATACTGTAGTCGAAAATTTAATTGATGAATTATTACATTATGCCGTAGACGAAAACAATCTTATCAAATTATCACGAGTGGTTGTATTAAAACGTCCGCGTTATGGATATCAGAATGCACAGGATGCTTATGTGGCATTGCGAGCTTCTTTGTTTTTAAAAGATGGTGACAATTTTGAAAAGTTATTGATTGAGTATTGTCGCATTGCCGGTGAAGACTCGGCTGTAGCAATGATACGTTTATGTCTAAAGAATTTTAATGCGTGTTGGATAAGCAGTTTACCTCCAAAAATACTTTGTTTATTGCTAGAACCGATATCGATAGATTGTTGGTTTTATGCTGCAGATTTAAAACCTAGGCAAGATTTGTTAAATCAAATAGTAGCTGATAACAAATTACCTGCTAGTTGTGATACAACTAATTTAAACGATATATTTAATATTTTAAAAGGTAGTGCAAACAAACAAATTAATGGCGTTTTGTTATTGCTCGATAATAAAATAGAAGATGCTCTATTATGTTTTAAAGCCGATTTAATAAAAATTAAAAATTTGCAAAAAAAACGCTATGGAGTTTACAGTGGATATCAATCAATTTTTTATTTTATTGCCCTATTAGCATCATGCTCAGAAAGCTCTTGTAAAGATGCTCAAAATTATTTAAAAGCGTTATCAAAATCAGATCAATCAACATGGGTTAATAGTATCAAATTATTGGAACCTGGATTAGCTTTAAAAGCCAATCGCATAGGACAAGCACAAGATATTTTATTACAGGTGAAAAAATATAGTGAGTATTCATTGTGGCATTTATTTTGTTATTCTTTGAGTTACTATTGGGTTTATAAAAAAATACCTGATACAACATTAGCTAAATTAACAGAATATTATGATTGCCTTAGATTTGCAGGTGCTAATTGGTTAGCGTTAGAAGTGTGTGCTTTGTTGATAAAAGTAGACTCTAAGATATCTGCATTATTAAAAGAAGAATATAAAAAATATGCTATCAATTTTAATGGACTACATTTTGTTGATGCAATTTCTCATGAGCAAGATTGGCGACGTTCTTTAAAAGCTTTAAGCGGTTTGGGTGATCAGGAAAAAGAAACCGCAACAATTACTAGATTGAGTTGGCTATTGCAATTTGATGGTGAGATAAAAAAAATAATACCTATTGAACAAAAATTATCAAAAACAGGGCGTTGGACAAAAGGGCGTAAGGTATCATTGGAGAGGCTGTATAGAGAAGACAATATAGATTTTGTAAGCGAGCAAGACAGGGTTGTTAGTAAGGCTATTTCAATGCACAAGGATTATCATGGTGCTGAATATGAAATTGATTTGCAACAGGCAATATCAGCTTTAATAGATCATCCTAATATATTTGATTACAACGATTCTAATTTGCAAATACAGCTACACCGTGGTTGTTTGGATTTAGTAATCAGTGAAGAGGGTGAAAATATCAGGTTTGCATTGGGCAGGAAATTAGGTAAAGATGAACTAACAATAGAGAAGCTTAGCACTACTTTATATCGTGTGTATGAGGTTGAATCACACCACAGAGAATTAGCTAGAATATTAGGTTCAAGCGGGCTTGTAGTGCCTGCCGAAGCTAGGCAGGAAGTTATGTTGGCCTTAGAGAATATTGCCTCATTTATGACTGTGCATTCTTCAATTGTATCAGATGCTGCTGATGTTGTACAAGCAGAAGCATACCCAAAGTTGGTTGTACATTTAGCTCCATTAGATGAAGGTATCATTGTAGATTTTTTAGCTACACCTTTTAACGAAAACGGACCTGCATTTATCCCTGGTGATGGTGGTGAAGTTGTGATGGCTACTATTGACGGACAAAAAACACAAATAAAAAGAGATTTAAACTGGGAATTAAACGTTATCGATGAAGTTTTGGGTGATACAAGTATTTTTACGGATGAGGATCATGGGCGTAACCATTGGGAACTTCACACGCCAGATCAGGCATTAGAAGTTTTGGTTGCTTTAAACGCTTCTAAAAAGTTGGATTTAAAATGGCCAAAAGGCGGTAAGATTGGCTTGAGTTCAGAAGTGAATTTAAGTGATATGAAAGTTAAGGTTGAAAAAAATCACGATTGGTTTGATTTAGATGGTTCTATCAACGTTGACGGTCAAGTAATTGAATTGGCAAAACTTTTAGAATTGTCTGAGACTGCCACATCAAGATTTATATCTTTAGGTGATCGTAAATATTTGCGTTTAACACGTGAATTAAAAAGGTGTTTAGACGAGATAAATGCCCTGGCTTTACGCAATGAAGAAGGCTTACAAATTAACCCTTTGCTAAGTGAAAGTTTTTTAGACGTTACTAAAGAGATCGAAAATTTAACAGTTGACGCCAAATGGACAGCGCAAGTTAAACGTATCGAAGAAGTACGAGATATGGTTTTTGAAGTTCCAAAGGATTTAAATGCAACTTTACGCGATTATCAATTAGAGGGATTTCAATGGCTAAGTAGATTGGCAGCGTGGGGTGTTGGGGCTTGTCTGGCAGATGATATGGGATTAGGAAAGACATTACAAAGTCTTTCGGTTATTTTAAATCGTGCCTGTGAAGGTCCTAGTTTAGTTGCAGCACCAACATCTGTATGTAATAATTGGATTGAGGAAATTCATAAATTTACACCTACTTTGCGAGCTGTACATTTTGTTGGTAAATTTAGGCATGGTTTAATAAAAAATATTGGCGCTAATGATATTGTGATAGTTAGTTATACATTGTTGCAGTCAGACAATGAGTTATTTAAAGATATTGAATGGCAAACTGTGATTTTAGATGAAGCTCAAGCTATCAAAAATGTGGCAACTAAGCGTTCTAAGGCAGCTATGGGGTTAAATGCTAAATTTAAAATTATTACTACTGGTACCCCTATAGAAAATCATTTAGGTGAGTTGTGGAATTTATTTGAATTTATAAACCCTGGATTATTAGGGCGCATTGAAGATTTTCAAAATAAATATGCTATACCAATAGAGAGACATCAAGACGCTTTAGCTACTGCACGTTTAAGGCATAGGGTAAGACCTTTTATTTTACGCAGATTAAAAACCGATGTTTTAGACGAATTGCCTTCGCGCACAGATATACTTTTGAACATAGAACTGGGCGAAGAGGAACGCAAATTTTACGATGCATTGAGATTTAATTCGATAAAAAAACTAGAGCAAACAGATGGGGCTGGCGGTAAAAAACGTATGCAAATCTTAGCTGAGATTATGAAATTAAGACGTGCGGCTTGTCATCCAAAATTGGTGGATTCTGGCACTATTATACCTGGCTCTAAGTTAAAAGCTTTTACTGAAATATTAGAACATATTTTAGAAAACAATCATAAAGTTTTGATTTTTAGCCAATTTACAGCTCATTTAGATATTATTAGACAAACTGTAGAATCAAAGAATATTAACTATCAATATTTAGATGGCAAAACTCCAGCTGGAGAACGTCGTCGCTCTGTAGCGGATTTTCAAAAAGGTATAGGAGACGTATTTTTAATATCCTTACGTGCAGGGGGCGTTGGTTTAAATCTTACTGCGGCGGACTATGTTATACATATGGACCCGTGGTGGAACCCTGCTGTTGAAGATCAGGCTTCGGATAGAGCGTATCGTATAGGTCAAAAACGTCCTGTTACAATTTATCGTTTGGTATGCCAAGATACAATTGAAGAAAAAATTGTTAATTTACATCATCAAAAGCGTGATTTGGCAGGTTCGTTGTTAGACGGCACACATGTATCGGCTAGATTATCAGCTGATGATTTATTGAAATTAATTAAGGATGAGTAATGAATATTGACGTATTAGCTATATGTTCGCATCCAGATGATGCAGAATTATGTTGTGGGGGATATTTAATTAAAGCTAATCGATGTGGCATGAAAACAGCAGTGTTGGATTTAAGTTCTGGCGATATGGGAACTAGAGGTACAGCGCAAATCCGTGCTACAGAAGCAAAAGAAGGTGCAAAAAAATTGGGCTTACAACAAAGACTGTGTTTATCCATACCAGATGGACATATCTTGCATAATGAAGACAATATATCTAAAGTAGCTACTGTAATACGTCAATTAAAACCTAAAATAATTTTAACCCCTTACTGGGAGGATCATCATCCAGATCATGCTAATACAAGTAAAATCGTAAAAGATGCATGGTGGTTTGCTGGCGTAAAGAAGTATCCTATCGAAGGTGAAACACATCGTGCAGAAAGAATTTTATATTATATTTCACGTTATAGAATAGAACCGAACTTTATCTTTGATATTTCAGATGTTTTTGCAGAAAAAACTTCTGCAGTCTTATGTTATGGTTCTCAATTATACTCCAAGTCATCTTCTGAGCCGATAACTCAAATATCGAATCCTTCATTTTTGGAAGGTTGGGAGGCTAAGCAAAGGGCGTTAGGCAGTTCTATTGGCGTGCAATATGGTGAAGGATATATAATGCGAACGCCTGTACCTTTAAACGATCCAAGGGCTGTATTGTTAGATGTGGCAGGCATAATTTGAAAAACTTGTGTTACATATTGATGTAACTATAATATTGCCACTATTTAACCAAGGAGTTTTATGAAAGTTAGCCATAGTGCCAATATAAATTTTTCTAATGTAGACACACTGATTATACCGATATTTGAAGATAAGAATTTAGATATAGCAAGTTATGGTGAGGTGTTCCAGTCAGTTGCAGATTTATTGCCAAATTTAAAAAAATCAGAGGTTTTTACAGGTAAAAAAAATAGCAATTTTGTTTTCACTTTTGGTGAAAAGTTTCCAACTATAATAGCACTTGGTTTAGGTAAATTAAAAGATTGTAATTTAGAAGTATACCGTCAAGTAGGTGGTTATGCGGCAGGTGTCTTAAAAAACAATCATGCAGTTAAACTTGGGATTTTTTCATATTCGGACAATATAGACAGTGCATCCTTGCTTGAAGGCATTATTTTAGGTGCTTATAGTTTTGAAAAATACAAAACTACATCAACATATATTAATTTTAAATCTTGCAAAGTATTTACTAATAAAAAAGGTATTAAAAAATCTCTATCAGTTGCAGAAGTAATGGCTAATGCAACTAATTTTGCCAGAGATTTAAGTAATAGTCCAGGTTCAGAAATGACCCCATCAATTTTGGTCAAAGAGGCTCGCAAAATTGCTACCCAAAACAAAGTAAAAATTTCTGTTTTGAATGAAGCTAAAATGTCAGCCTTGGGTATGAATGCTTTATTGGCAGTTTCTAAGGGTTCTAAAGAGCCAGCTTATTTAATGAGCTTGTTTTATAAGTCATCTTCTTCTCATCCAACAATTGTTTTGGTTGGCAAAGGAGTTACCTTTGATTCTGGAGGCATCAGCTTAAAACCAAGTGCAAAAATGAACGAAATGAAATTTGATATGTGCGGAGCAGCAGCTGTATTGGGTTCTTTTAAAGCTATTTGTGCTTTAAAACCAAAAGTTAATGTTATTTGTGTTGTGCCTACATCAGAGAATATGCCAGGAGGTGGAGCTGTACATCCTGGAGATATTGTTAAAGCGTATAATGGTAAAACTATCGAAATTGACAATACTGATGCCGAGGGTCGTTTAATTTTAAGTGATGCTTTGGCTTATAGCGTCAAAAAATATAAGCCAGATGTTATTGTTGATGTTGCTACTTTAACAGGTGCTTGCATTACAAGTTTAGGGCATATTGCGGCAGGTATTATGACAAATGATGATGATTTAGCTGATAAATTGCAAAATTCTGCTGACGCAACTGGAGAAAAAATATGGCGTTTGCCAATCTGGCAAGAATACTCTGATATGGTTAAGGGTACTTACGCAGATTTGTGCAATATAGGTGCAGCAGGGCAAGCGGGTACTATTACAGGCGGATGTTTTATAAAAGAATTTGTCAATGATACGCCTTGGGCACATATTGATATCGCAGGAATGGCATGGGGTGTAAATCATTTAAAATATCATCCCAAAAACAGTGCCACCGGCTATGGAGTGCGTTTATTAACTGAGCTTGTTTTTAGTTTAGAAAAATAAATGCGAGCTTGTTTACATACTTTAGGTTGTCGATTAAACGATAGCGAAACTAATATAATACGCCAAAAATTAGAGGCCGCCTCATGGCAGATTGTTCCTTTTGGTCAAGAAGCCGACTTGGCAGTGATTAATACATGTACTGTTACGGCGATGGCAGAGCGAAAATGTCGTACTGCTATACGCAGTTTTACTCGCAAAAATCCTAATGCTTTTACAGCTGTAGTAGGCTGTTATTCACAAACTGGTTCTAAAATTTTAGCCGATATAGAAGGTGTTGATTTGATTATCGGCAATCAAGAAAAATTAAATATTTTAGAATATGTAAAACTTGGCAAAAATAACCCACCTTTAATAATTAAAGATAAAATTATACGCGATGATTTTACTATAGATTTTGTCGGCGAAACAGAATTTGCCAGACGAGCTAATTTAAAGGTGCAGGACGGTTGTGATTTTATGTGTTCATATTGTATAATTCCCAGAGCCAGAGGGCGTTCGCGTTCTAGAAAAATGGACAATTTAATTGATGAAGCAAAATCGTTGGTTAAACGCGGGGCTAAAGAAATTATTTTAACAGGTGTTAATATTGGTACTTACAGTTATCAAGATAAGGGTGTTACATCAGTCATTGAACAATTAGCTAATATCGCAGGCCTTAATCGTATTCGCATATCATCCATTGAACCTACAACTATTGATGATCAACTATTAGAATGGATGGATGATATTAATCATCCATTGGTGCCATATTTACATATTCCAATGCAAGCAGGTAGCAATAAAATTTTAAAAGCAATGAAACGTAATTATACTAATTCTGAATTTATAGAATATATTAATTATGCTCATAATAAAGTTGCAGATTTGTGTATAGGTACAGATATTATGGTTGGTTTTCCAGGTGAAACTGACGAAGATTTTCAAGAAACACTACAAATTTTTAAGGACAATCCCATTGCTTATGCCCATGTGTTTACATATTCGCAAAGGGATGAGACCCCAGCAAAACGCTTGGCTGAACAAGTAGCAGATTCTGTTAAAAAATCTAGATCGGCAAGTTTACGCTCTGTTGTCGAAAGACGTAGATTGCAGTTTAATCAAAGTTTTTTAGGTCGAGAATTTGATGTCTTATTTGAAGATAAAAAAGGTGACTATTATCCGGGGTATACCCCAAATTACATTCGAGTTGGTTTAGCAAGCAAAGAAGATTTATCTAATTGTACTCGTCGGGTGCGACTTGTTTCTTCAGTTGCTGATTTTATAGAAGTGGAGTTAGTATGACTGATAGCCCCAGTCGCGCCAATGTTGGCCTGATGTTTGACCGTATTGCACATCGTTATGATTTACTCAACAGAATGTTGTCTTTTGGTCAAGATATTTTATGGAGAAACCGCGTTGCAAAATCATTAGCTGATAAATCAGACCAAATGGTTTTGGATTTGGCTACAGGTACATGTGATTTGCTTTTTGCTATGGAAAAAACTGGTAAAATCAAATATGGACTTGGTATAGATGTATCGGCAGGTATGTTAAAACATGGCCAAGAAAAAATAAACGAACGACAATTAAGTGATAAGCTAAAATTAAAGCAAGGTGATGCGTGTAGTATTCCAGAAGAAGATAACAGTTGGGACGCTGTTACAATATCATTTGGCATTAGAAATGTTTTAGATGTGTCTAAGGCTTTAAGTGAAATGTATAGAGTTTTAAAATCTGGAGGCAGGGTTATAATCTTAGAGTTCTCGTTGCCACAAAACGCTATTATTAAGGGTGGTTATTTGTTTTATTTTCGCAATATTTTGCCTTTTGTTGGTGGATTTATATCAGGCGATTCGTATGCGTATAAATATTTAAATGAAACGGTTGAAACATTTGCCTATGGGCAAGAGTTTGCCAAACTTATGCAAGATGCTGGTTTTGATGATATAGATATCAAGGAACAAACTTTTGGAATTGCATCTATTTATACGGGAATAAAGAAGGTATAGAGTGTTTAAACCCTTATTAGCACAATTACCTAATCTTTTACAAGACGCTAAAGACAATCAGATATATCGCATTGAAAGGGAAATACCTCCATTGGATATATTAACATGGTTAGCATCTCAAAAATCATACGGTAAGGGCTATTGGTCAAACAGAGACAATAGTTTTAAACTGGCGGGACTCGGAAGAGCCATTAGCTTGCAAGGGGATAATATTAATATCATTGATACTATTCAGCCGATGTTAAAAACAGCGCCAAATGCCAGATTTTTAGGTGGATTAAGTTTTTTTGGTGAACATTCTGCACCGCAAGGCTTGGGTGCGGTTAGTTTTATTTTGCCTCGTTTTGAAATAATCAATCGTAATAATAAATATTTTGCAGCAATTAATATTTCATCTCGTGATACAATAAAAGATTTTAACGAGTTAGAGTTACCCTTAAATATAGATAATAATATTTGGGATAAGTCTAATATTAAAATAGATTCAATTGTTCATAATCCTAATAAAGAGGATTGGTTGTCAATAATAGATAAAGCTTTAAATGAATTTATTTCTACAGATTTACAAAAAGTAGTGCCAGCTAGGTGCACAACGATTACTTGTAATGATAATGTTGATTCACTTGCAGTCTTACGCAAAGTTTTAACTGAAGGCACTACGGCTTTTTGTTTTAGCCCGGGAAACGGAGAAACTTTTATTGGAGTCAGCCCAGAAAATTTATTTGCAGTCAATGGCACAATGTTAAAAACAGAGGCTTTGGCAGGTACGGCTTCTATTAGTGTGGATAGTAAATATTTGTTAAATTCAGTAAAGGATCAGCATGAACACAAATTTGTAGTAGACGCTTTGTCTGAGACTTTAAAAGAAATTAGTAATCAAATAGAAGTTTTACCACAAAAGATTTTAAAATTATCTAAAGTACAACATTTATTAACTTCTGTAAAAGCTGTTTTAAATAAAAAAATTCCGCTAGCAGAATTGATAAAGTTATTACATCCAACGCCTGCATTGGGTGGAACGCCAAGAAATTTAGCGTTAAAATTTATATCAAATCACGAAGATTTTAAACGAGGTTGGTTTGCTGCTCCAGTGGGTTGGATTAGTGCCTCAGAAGCCGAGTTTACAGTGGCGATACGTTCGGCATTAATACAATCTAATAAAATTAAATTGTATGCAGGCGCGGGTATAGTTAAAGAATCAATTGCCGAAAACGAATGGCAAGAATTAAATTATAAAATATCCCAATATTTAGATGTTTTTGATAAGGAATAAAATGACTCAAAAAAAACCAAAAATAGATTATCCATGTAAATGGGAATATAAAATAATAGGATTGAGTGAAGTGGCGGTTAAAGATGCAGTAGTAACAACTTTAACACAACGAGATTACAAATTAAATTTTTCGCATAAAAGTCGCACGGGAAAGTATCATAGTTACAGTTTAGAAACACAAGTATCTAGTGAAGAAGATAGAAATATAATTTTTAATGGCTTAAGCAAGTCTAAAAATATTCAAACAGTTATTTAAAGCTGAATATCTGATAAAGGGGAAATGATAATGCACAAAGCAATAGAGTTATATTTTAGCGATTCTGTAGAGGCATTAGCATTAAAGTTATCAAATACAATTAAATCAAATCAAAAAAAAGTTGATATTTTTAATCCTCAAAACATTATTGTACCAAATGCTAATATGGCTAAATATTTGCAAGTTACTTTAGCAGACAATAATAAAGTATGTTGTAACGTTAATTTTAATCATTTCGAAAAAGGCTTATGGCAAGCCCTATCTAATATAGTGGATGTCGAATGTGATATTATTAATCAAAATGTATTAAATCAATTAGTGTTGATTGCATTGTCAGAAGGTAAAAAACAAGATGAACTAAAAATTTTTAATGATTATATTTATAATAGCGGTGGTATAGCACAAAGAAAACTATGGCAATTAAGTACAAAATTGGCAACTCGTTTTATGGAGTACCAACTGCATCGACCAGAGATGATTGAATCTTGGCAGAAAAACCAATTGTTTTTTTCAGATGTAGATGACGATATTATTGACTTAGAATTAGCCCAACGAACTTTATATGTAAATATTTTTCAAAATGGATTACGCAATAAAATTGCACCTAAAAGCAAAACCCTATTTGAATTTGCCAATTATGTAATGCATAAAGGGGGGGCGTTAGATGGCTCAGATGTTGCAGAAAAAGAAAATTTATACATATTTACACCGTCTCGCTTGGCGGGGTTTCATCGCAAATTATTTTGTAATTTATCTAAATATTATAATTTACATATTTACCACTTAAATGTATGTTGCGAATTTTGGGAGGATGTAACAAGTAACAGTGAAGATAACTGGTTTGCAAAATTTCGTCAATTAGAACCTGACTCTCTTATGTCCGAGTTACCTGAGGATAAATCGCTAGAGAATGATTTATTAAAAAGTTGGGGCAAACCAGGTCGTGAAGCTTTAAAGATGTATAGTAATTTAGAATTAGACACTTATTACTTTAATATTAATTTTGAAAATACTTGGCTAGAAAAACCTGAAGAATCTAAAGATACTTTACTTAAGACTATTCAATCTGATGTTTTGTTGCGCAGGAGCTCAAAATCAATAAATTTTAGCCCAGAGCAAATGCGATCGCTACAAATTACAGGTGCGCCAAGTTTAGAGCGTGAAGTTGAAAGTGTATATAATAGTATTTTGTATAATTTAGAAATAAACCCCGATTTAAAACTTAATGATATTGCTGTGTTAGTAACAGATATGGACACATATCGCACAATGTTAGAGGTAGTATTTGAAAGGGTCGATGAAAAAAATAAACGTGTTTTAGATTATTGTTTAGTGGATAGTTCTTGTTCCACAGAAAGCATATATGTGCAAGGTGTAGAGATATTATTTAAATTAATCGAAGGCGATTATATCCGAAGCGATTTGTTTGATATGTTACGCAATCCATGCGTTCAAAAAGCTTGTGGCATTTCAGACGATGATATAGAACGCTTTTTGTTACTATGCGAACGAGCTGGTATTTATAGAGGTTATGATAAATTATATAGCGGTGATAAATCTATCGAAAAAATATTTACTTGGCAAGAGGGGTTAAGACGTTTGCGATTAGGAGCTATAGCAGAATTTGACACACCATTTGATCAATATTTTTTAGTTAGCAATTCTAATCCAGAAGATGTTGCCACTTTGACTTTGATTTTAGAAAGCTTACTTAAGTATAAAAATATTTTTGCATCGTCTAAATTACCTATGCAATGGGCTCAACTTTTAGCAGATTTTTTTGATGATTTTTTAGATATTCCAGATGATTGCCCACAAGAAATCTCTGTGCAAAATTCTTTAAATCAAGTTTTAAATAAATTAGATTTAATTGAGGCAGCTAATCTTAGATTGAATTTTGAAGATATCAGTTATTATATTTCGCAAGAGATGGGAGGCTTACATGCTGGCAAGGGCAATTATTTAAGTGGTGCAGTAGTGTTAGCTTCATTGCAACCGATGCGTCCAATACCTTTTAAAATCACCTATATACTTGGCCTTGGAGAAAGTATCTTTCCGGGGAGTATTCATAATGATTCATTAGATTTGCGTTTATATAATCGTAAACTGGGTGATGTAAATCTAATAGAAAGTATGAACTATTTATTTTTAGAAACTTTAATTTGTAGTCGTGAAAAACTATATCTAAGCTATATTAATGAGGATATAAAAACTAATACAGAAAAGATGCCTTCTTCTGTTTTAACTTTATTAAGTGATTATTGCAAAAGGCTAAATGATAGATTTAAAATTAACACATTAAGTTTAAATGCTCATGAAGACATAAACTATCATATCAATAATGATTTAGACACAGATTTTGGTTATATGTTTAACAAAAGTTATTGGCAACAGTTACAAGCAGAAAAGCAAAACCCAATTAATGTTGAGCTTGTAAAAGAAATATCACTTATTAAAAATTATGATGCTAAAGATGAAATTACTCATATAGATATTAATTGTTTGGCTAAATTTTTACAAAATCCAGCATTAGAATTATTGTCCAGAAATGGTATAGTAGATACACAGATAGACCAAGCTTCTCTGGTTGAAGAAGAACCATTTGAGTTGGATTATTTGCAAAATTGGTCTATTTTCTCGCAGGCTTTGGATAGTTATATTGGCGATAAAACCAATAAGCGCTTTGAAGATTATATTCAAGCTGAATATAATCTAAGATTACGCAATTGGCAACTGCCTATAGAATTGTTTTCACAGCCTAAAAAGATTGCTTCTGCAATAAGTGATGCTGAAAAATTTAAAAATTTATTTTTTGGTAAAAAATTATCAGGTCCTGTAGTTTTTGGTTCATCAATTACTACCAAAACAGCTAGCATAAAATTGCCCTCATTAAATTTACAATTAAAAACAGGTAAAAAAATAGAATTAACAGGTAGTTTAGATAATGTTTTTGTGGACGGTAATTGTTTGCAACAGGCGTTGGTTTTTAAAACATCTTCCGCACGATTACCAAGTAAACATCTTTTAAAACCTTTTTTATTTTGGTGTTCATTAATAGCATTACAAGATACAAATATTGAAATTGACCCGTTATTTGAGGTTTTAATAACTGGTAAAAAAAGTGAAGGTAAATTTGTTTGTTATCAAACAATTGATGAAGAACTGCTTTGGAGTAAGTCTAAGGCACGACAATATTTATCTGATTTAGTAGAGGATTATTTACAAGCTAAACCATATTATTTACCTTTTGATTTAATAACAAAATATCAGTTTAATCAAGAAGGTAGTTACAATTTAGATGACTATCAAAAATATTATAGTGAAGCTACAGATGCATTAGAGACTGATGCAAATATTAATCTGTTAAATTTATTGGATATAGAATTTCCTCAAGATGCAATGGATATTTATCATAGACGATTTAATGCGTTTATTAAAATGGCTTCTAGTGGACAGTCTAAGGCAAAAAGAGGTAAATAATGGAGGATGAATATAAAATTGAAGAAGTTAAAGATTCTGCGCAAATAGATTTAAAAAAACATGCCTTAATTGAAGCTAGTGCAGGCACTGGCAAAACATATACTATTGTGGCATTAGTAATGCGTTTGTTAAAAGAGGGAGTTGATATTGATAAAATATTGATAGTAACTTTTACAGATAAAGCAACAATAGAATTGCGCGATAGAATTAGGTTAGAAATAACCAAGCAGTACAATAATACGCAAGAATCTTATTTAAAAAATGCATTAAATAATTTTGCCAGTGTAGCTGTTTATACTATACATGGTTTCTGTCAAAAGATTTTGAAAGAATACGCTTTTGAAAGCAAAGGCGTTTTTGATTTGCAATTAGTTGAGGATAAACCCATTTACAAAGCCCAATTAAATGTTATTAAAAGACATTGGCCACAAGAGGATGATATTGCTAATCAATTAGAAAAGATAAATTTTAATACACAATGGCAAAGTGATGTTTTAAAAATATCC
>Ga0256837_1001680_pt1 | contig 14895 bp, 18 predicted proteins | sample 4562384metaG_FD_185976 | JGI IMG/M metagenome (GOLD analysis project Ga0256837, IMG submission 185976) | Hydrothermal vent microbial communities from Guaymas Basin, Mexico - 4561-384 | ecosystem: Environmental > Aquatic > Marine > Hydrothermal vents | place: Mexico: Guaymas Basin | collected... | reverse complement strand
CTGACCCAACATTACACGGCTTTTTTCCCCACCTGATAATAAAGAGATTTTCTTTTTTGCACTATCTCCACTAAACATCATACCACCACATATAGCCCTTACTTGTGCTTCTGAGAGTTTAGAATTTCCTACATATATCTCATCCATAACTGTGTTGTTAGGATGAAGATGAGAGATATTTGTTTGTCCAAAGTGTGCAAAAGATGCAGTTGTGTGGTAGCTTACCTCTCCACTTAGTTGTTTTAACTCTTTTGCTATAGTATTTAGTAATGTTGATTTACCTTTTCCATTTTTACCTATGATGCCTAGACATTCCCCTTTTTGAAGTGAAAAAGATATGTTTTCAAAAAGAATTTTATCTTTTGTGTAGCCAAAACTAAGCTCTTTAACATCTAGTAGAACTTTTGCAGGTGTATCTTTAAAGTTGAAGTTAAATTCTAAATTATCATCAAATCCCAAGTCATCTAGTAGTTCCATCTTTTCTAGTTGCTTAACTTTTGATTGAGCAAGTGAAGCCGTAGATGCTCTCGCTTTGTTTTTCGCTATAAACTCTTCTAACTCTTTTACTTTTTTATCTTGTGCTATTTTTTGTTTTGCATGAAGTTCATCGTTTGCTTCTAGTTGAGCATAAAATTTATGTGTATCACCTTGTATAATCTCTATCTTTTTTCGCACTAATCCCATAGTGTGAGTACAAACCCCATCCATAAATTCACGGTTGTGAGTGATGAGGATAACTTCACCCTCAAAAGCTCTTAAAAATGACTTTAACCATCTAAGTGAAACTATATCTAAGTAGTTAGTTGGCTCATCTAAAAGTAGCAGATTTGGTTCAGTTACTAAAAGTTTTGCTAAATTTATACGGATTTGGTAACCACCTGAAAAAGATAATGGGTCTTTTTCTAAGTCAGCCTGATTAAAACCCAAACCAAAAAGGATTTTTTCAACTCTGTAAACATCATACTTCATCTCATCACTAAGAGCAAGTGATGCTTCCTCTCTTAGAGTCTTTTCACTAAAAGTAAGATGTTGTTTTAATGTACCTATCTTATAGTTTTTAGGGATGATAACTTCTCCACTATCTGGAGTTTCTTCCCCTAAAATTAGTTTAAAAAGTGTTGATTTTCCACTTCCATTTCTTCCTACTAAACCGACACGGTTTCCAGCGTTTAGTTTAAAATTTAGGTTATTAAAAAGCTCTTGTGAAGCAAAGTTTTTTGAGATATTTATTAGTTGTATCATAATTTTTCACTTAATTTTTTTAGAATTATACCCATAAACTAAAGCCCTCATAACTATATCTTCAGAATATGGTTTCATTGTTTTACTCTCAGCCATTTTACCATCTTGATTAAAAACAGCATCATTAGAAATGATAAGTTCCAAAGCTTTATCTAATGACTTTTTTTTCACTCTATAAAGCTCATTTAATGGTTCAATCTGATTTGGATGGATAATAGTTTTTGAAAAAAGCCCCTCTTTTAAATCTCTTTTAGCATCTTTTAAAAAGCCTTTTTTATCTTCAAAATATGGATACACTCCACCACTAACACCAAATCCAGCACCTTTAAATATACTCAAAAATTGCCCTAAGATATAAGAAGTCACATTTATATCAAAAATAGATTTTTTTCTATCTCTCTTCATATTAAGTTGTCTTAACATATCTTCTAAACCAAATCTTACAAGTATAATTTGATTTTTATACCCTAAAAGTATATCTTTTAATTCTATAAGTTTAGTTGCTTCAAATAGCTCAGAACCCTCTATACTAGGCATAAAATAAAAATCTTTATTTTTTAAAAGTTTTAAGTATTTTGATGCATTTTCAAGTGAAAATTTTGGTAATACAAACCCATCTACATTTTGTATATTTTTTAATTTTAGTAATTTTTTTAAATTTTTAGCATCTTTTGGTCTTATAAAAACTAAAATCTTTTTTTTATCTAAAACACTAAGTAGTTTTTTGACTCTTTTTATAGCATCTTTAAAATTCAGTTTTGAGATAGAATCTTCCAAATCAATAACAACACTTTTAAGGCTAGGATACTTAACTCCAGTTGATACAGCCTCTAAATCTTTATGAATAGCTGGTATAAATAGTGTGGCACCAAGTTCTATATAACTAATCTTTTTCATAAAAAAATTATACCAATTTAGGTATTAAACTTGCTATATTTAGCTAATAAACTTCTTCAAAAGGCTTTATTATGAAAATACAATCACATGAAATTGCAATGCAATCAGAACACTCTTTTAGCAAAGTTGAATTAAAAACTAACTTAAGTTTTTCGACTGTATCTCTTGAATTAGAAAAACAAAAAAAAGAACAAGAGACCAAAAATATAGAAGTTGAAGAAACAAAACCAACACAAAGATTTTCTTCACTTGAAAATAATAATATGAGACTGATGTATCAAATGATACAATCTCTTATAAATAGACTTTTTCAAAAGGAATCTTTTCAAGAAATATCTAAAATACAAGAACAACCACAAATAAAAAATATCTCCAATATAAAAAACATTCAAGTACCTAAAACTACCTACTATCATACATCCCTAGATATGAGCTATCAAGAAGATGAGCAATTAGACTTTTCAACAAAAGGAATGATTAAAACAGATAAAGGCTGTTTAGATATAGATATGAATTTTTCTATGAAAAGAAGTTTTGTAGTTGAAAACAATATCGACATATATTCACTTTTTGACCCACTTGTGATAAATATTGATGGAGATATACCTGAACTTTCACAAAAATCATTCTCTTTTGATTTAGATAACGACGGTAAAAGTGACCAAATCTCAAAACTTGGTAACAATAGTGGATTTTTAGCATTAGATAAAAATAATGATGACATCATCAATCAAGGAAGTGAACTATTTGGAACAAAAACTGGAGATGGATTTGAAGAATTAAGCCAATATGATAATGATAAAAATGGCTGGATAGATGAAAATGATAATATCTTTGATAAACTCCAAATTTGGCTTAAAAATGAAGATAACAACGAAAAAGAATTAGTAGGCTTAGGAGAAGTAGGCATTGGAGCAATCTTCTTAAATTCTCAAAAAAGTGATTTTACTTATAGAACACAAACAAATCAAACTTTAGCAGAGATGAAAAGTTGTGGAATATTTTTAAAAGAAGATGGAACTTGTGGAACTATCTCACAAATAGATTTTGCAATTCAAGATGAAAAAATATCAAATGAAACACCATTTATTAAACTTTTACAAACTTAATAAAAATAACTATCACTCTTATGTATGTAATATTTTATCATGTGTAACTGCTGTATATGCAGAATATAATATCCCACCCAAAGCAAATGTTATCGCACTATATACTAAAATTTCCATCATAACTCCTCTAAAGAATCTATTTTTTTTAATATCATTTCATTTATAAAAATTATACATATAGTTATAAATATAATTGCAAATGAAGCATATATAATTTTAGAATTAACCATGCTGTCATAATTTTGGAATAACCAACCAACAATAGATATATCAATAGCAATCAATATACTAAAAATAACTTTTAAATAACCTATACTTTCTTTTATTCTATCTATTTTTGCCATAAATGATTATACAATAAAAAGATAAAGAAATATTTTCAGCATTCTATATTAATTAACCAATTTATACATAATGATAGAAGCTGCAACTGCTACATTAAAACTTTTTATACCCTCTTGCATCTCTATGGTTACAACTTCATCGCAAATCTCTAGTATCTCATCGGAGATGCCATGACCTTCGTGTCCCATTAGAATCACCCATTTTTTAGGAACAACAACATCATTTAAAAAAGTAGAATCTTTTGTAACTTCTGCTGCAAATATTTTGTATCCATTCTTTTTAAGTTCTTTTATCGTTGTAAAAATATCATCATAAATATGTGTTTTTAACATAGAAGCATAACCCATAGAAACTCTTAATGCTCTTCTACTAAAAGGGTGTGGAGATTGTTTAGGAACAAGGTAAGAAGAGAGACCTAAACCAACTGCACTTCTAGCTATTGAACCTATATTTTCTGTTGAAGTAATATTGTCAAGCATAATTATATGTTCATCTAAATCTTCAAGTAAAACATCTTTTGGTCGAATACCGTGCATCATACAATTATGATGGATTTTATGTCCAACTATTTTTTGCATCTCATCTTTAGAAGCTACATAAAGTTTTGGTATATTTTTAGAAGCTATCAACTCACTAAACTCATTATAATACTCTTGTGTAGCCAATATGCTTTTAACTTCAATATCCTCTTTTAAAAGTATATTTACAACCTTTGGAGAATCAGCTATAAAACTGTTGTCTTCTTTAAAAGCATTTTCTCTAAGTTGCTTGTAAATACTAAGTTCTGGAGTATTTATGTCTGTTATAGTTTTAATTGTCATCTCTGTATTTTGAGATGCCACAAGGTTGATTTGGTGATGGTGGGTTATCTCTTAAATAGATTAAATCTTCTAAGGTTTGAGTAAGAACTTTTTTCTCTCTAACAAGTGGAAGCATAATATTATCTTTTTCATTTAATGGAATATTCCAATCTAAAAGAAGTTTTTGTACCTCTGAGTCTAACTCATCTATTGCTTTTTGTATATGTTTTATTGAATTCATATACTCATTATATCAAAATTACAGAAATTTTTTGATATAATTTCATCCTCAGATTATGAGAATTTTACAAAGGAGTCAATCGATGCCTAAAATGAAATCGGTAAAAGGCGCTGTTAAGCGTTTTAAAGTTAAGAAAAATGGTACTATCAAGCGTGGTAAAGCATATAGAAGTCACATTTTAACTAAACAAGATGCAGACACTCGTAGAAAGCAAAACAGTCCTGCTGTTGTAGCTAATGCAGATGTTGCAAGTATCAAGGCTATGATTAACTAATTTTAGTTTTTCATTTACAAAATCTCCAGTGTAAAACTGGGCAAGACTATTAAAATATAGCACCCTGATTACAGAAGTAACTGGGTAAAGAAAAAAGGAAAGAAATGCCAAGAGTAAAAACAGGTACTGTTCGTAGAGCAAGACATAAGAAAATATTAAAACTAGCTAAAGGTTTTTATCAAGGTCGTCGTAAGCACTTTAGAAAAGCTAAAGAGCAAATTGAAAGATCATTAGTATATGCACACAGAGATCGTAAGCAAAAGAAAAGAGAATTCCGTAAACTATGGATTATCCGTATCAATGCAGCGGCTCGTTTAAATGGTATGAATTATTCTACATTTATGAATGGCGTACACAAATCAGGTATTGAACTTGACCGTAAAATTCTTGCTGATATGGCTATGAATGACGCAGCAGCATTTACTGCAGTTGCAGAAGCTTCTAAAGCAGCATTAGCAAAATAATCTAAATTTCTTGCATTTTTGCAAGAAATTTAATCTCTAAAAATTTATAATTTATTTAGATAAAGAACAGCATTTCCCTGCTGATTATAGTAAATCCCCAAAGAATTTTTTCTTGAAACAAAAACTCCACGACCATTAAAAGTATGAGAATTTCTAAATATTTCACTTAATGTTTGAGTATCAAACCCTTTTCCCTCATCTTCAATAAGAGTAATTATATACGAAGTATTTTGATAAACTATTTTACTAACTGTAACCTCGATAGTTTTATCACACTCTTTTTCTCTTTCAAGAAGTGTCTCAAAATATATATCTTCATGAAGTAACACATGCTTCTCTTGCTTATTTATACCTAAATTACCATGCTCATAAGCATTCATTATAAGCTCAGTAAACACTAATCCTGCTTTATATGATTTTTTTGTATCAGAGGTTATCTCTTGCCATATATTTTCATACCAAAGACCAGCATCCTCTTCTATAATACCCAATCTAGTTTCAAATTTTCTATGTGCGATATCAATTTTAGTTTCTTCTATCTTATTTATAAAAATAAGTGTTAAATCATCCTCTTGATCTACAATTTTTGTTAAAAATTTATCTTTTAACTCTTGTCTTGTAAGAGAACTTCTAAAATCTTCTTCTATAAAATCACTATAAGGCCTACCCTCACAAATAGTTTCATTTTCAACTATACCATCAGTATAGATTAAAAACTTAGTTATATGATTTATATCAACACTAGAAATTTGAAAATTTGCTTGATATTTAGATAATGGAGGGTTATTTGATTTTAATCTTATAATCTCACCATCTATATTTAGCATTAGAAGTACAGGCATAGCAAATTTAGCATAACAAAGCTTATTTTCTTGATTATTAATAACTATAAAATCAAGTGCTAAAGCCTCCTCTTCTAAAAGAATTGGTTTTATAAAATCTATAGCTTCAGATACTATAAAATTTAAATCAAAATTATTTGAGGTAAGCATCTTATCAAAAAGATGATTTACATAAGATGTTATAATCATAGCAGTAAGAGAAGCAGAGATACCCTTACCCATACCATCTACCATAAGATAAAATGTACTATGCTCATCTATGCGTCTAGCACTATAAGCATCTCCACTCATAACATCAATAGGATTATATAAAAAATCTATAAGAGAGATACCATCAGAATCCATCATCTGATAGTAATAATCATTTCTTAAGATATTAAGCTCTTTAGCAAAACCTAAATGCTCTTGGTAAGATTGATATTCATCTTTATCTTTAAGATATTTATTTGCTATAAGTATTTTTGTAACTTTATCTATAGCAAATATAACTTCATTATGTCTAATTGGTTTTTGGACAAAACTATTTATATTTAGATTTAACGCTCTTGTTAAAAGTTCTGGATTATTAAAAGCAGTTATTAGAATAATAGGTATCTCTTGATCAGTAGTTCTAATCTTTTCAACCATATCAACACCTGTCATAACAGGCATTTGTTGATCAGTGATAATCAAATCAACATGATTTGATTTATATTTATTAAAACCATCTTTACCATCTTTGGCAAATAGTACCTCACGAACTAAATTTCTAAATATAGCACCATAAACAGTACGAATATCTTCTTCATCATCTATACATAAAACAGTTAATGTTTTTAAGAAGTCTAATAAACCCTTATCTAATACAGCTCTTGCCATTAATTTTATTATACTTTTCTAGCGTTAAATATAGAAGCAAGATTTAAATCTTGTAAAAGTTCCATAAGTTGTTCATTACCTATTCTCATCTCAATATTTTTCTTATCTTTTAATACAAGTTTATTGAAATAACCAATAACTGAAGATGTGATAGATATTGAATCTTTAATATTTATAATAATACTACTATTCATAGATAAAGCATCTAATGTACTTTTAATAGTTTGATAATCACTAACACTTTTTATATTACCAGTTATTGTAACGCTATTACCTGATGTTGAAATTTCCATTAATATTCCTTAAGTTTAAAATTTAAAATAATCAAAGTGTATAATTAATCTGATTAAGACTAACTAAAATACACAATGCTTCTTTTTATTGTTTAGTTTATACGCTAAATTTACCTAGTTCATCTTCAAGATGTTCAGCATTTTTCTCTAAATTCACAACAGAATCTTCAACTAAAGCACCTAATTGATTATTTTTCACAGATAACTCTAAGATATGATCCATACTCATAATAAGTAATTTTGTTTTAGTTGCGATATATGTACTTTGATGCATTACATCTACTGATTTTTCAGTTGTTATAGATAAATTCTCTTTTGTTGTATGTGAAGAAGCTATAAGCTCTTGAGCAGCTTCAGAAATTTTAATCATATTTTTAGATGTTTTTTCTGTTTCTTCAGAAATCTCTACAATATTTTGAGTTATAAGAGTTACATTTGCTCCAATTTCACTTAAACTTTTTTGAGTTCTCTCAGCAAGTTTACGAACTTCATCAGCAACAACAGCAAATCCACGACCATGTTCACCAGCACGAGCAGCTTCAATAGCAGCATTTAATGCAAGTAGATTTGTTTGGTCTGCTATATCAGAGATGATACCAAGAACATCTTTGATGTTTTTAGCTTGTTCTGTTAATGATGAAACTTTATTAGCTAAATCTTCTTGATATTCATTACCATCTTCAATCACACCAACAACAGAATCAAGTATTTCAACAAATCCATCTAAAACATTAGAAGTTGTACGAAGATCTTCAGAAACAATTACAGTTGATTCTTCAACATCATCTAGTTTATTTCCAACATCTTTTGCTAAAGTATCTACATTAGCTATCTGTTCTTGTGTTTCTTTACTATTTGAAGTAAGTTGCTCAACTATAGAATCAAGTTTAGAACTTTCATTTAAAGTGTTAGAAGACACATCTTTTGCACTTAAAACAGTCTCTTTAAATGCGACTATCATAATATGTAAAGCTCTTGAGATTTGAGATATTTCATCTTTACCCTCAACTATAATATTACAATTTAAGTCCAAATCATTAGATACACAATTAATTTTTTCTAATGAGCTGTTTACACTTTTATTAACACCTCTACTAATTAATAAAATAATAATAAAAGTAGCTGTTGTAAAAAATACATAACAAGCAATAAGGATAATAGCATGTTGTTTAGAATCTGATTCTATTCTATCAAGTAACTTTTTATTTTGTTTATATATCTCATCATCTACTTGTTTAAGTAGATTAATCTTTTTAGAAATTGTATTGAACCATACAACACTATCTATACCAAAATTTCCTGTGTTAGCTTTCTTTTTAGCAATAGCTCTCATTTTATTTACTTCATCAATTACAGAAGATTTCATTTTTTGATTATAAAAAGCTTTCACCTCATTAGTAGCTACAGACATAGCTGCATCCAGATATGCATTTTGCTCAGCAACCAATGTTACCCATTTAGCAAGAACTCCATCTTCAAAATGATTGATTGCAAATGTAGCACTTAAAACAGCTCTTTCTACCCCTGCTCTCTCTTTAGATTTTAAGAAGTTAGCATAAGTATTTAAAGCCTTTGCAAGTTCAACATTATCAGCTAATTTAGCAGTTAATCCAACTATTTTTAAAATTTTATCATTCATATTTGTATAAAAAGTAACTTGATCTTTTACACTTATACTTAAAGAATCTATTTTTGAACGAATTTGATTTATTTTTGCCATATCTGAAAGAAAAGAAAATATTTTAGATTTTAATTCATTTGGAAATGTATCAAGATCTAAAGTCTTTATATATACTTTTAAATCATTATTTCTTGTATTTGTAGTTTGTCTTTGTCTTGGTAAGATATTTGCAAATTTTCTACCATTTGAGCTTAAAAATCCAGCACTTGCCCCTCTCTCTTTTTGTGTCTCATGTATTAAAAGACTTAATTTTTGAGAAAGCACACTTAACTGTTGCGCTCTAATAATACTTGCCTTTTCATTTAATGCTTGATTGATCGTTAGTCCTAAGATGACTAGAGAAAACGGAATAACTAAAAATTGAATAATATTTAGTTTAAATTTTATGCTCATATTTAAGCCCTTGTTTTTTTAGATTTGAATAGTTTATTGTTTTTATAATTAATATTAACTAAAATTCTTAATCTTTTCCAACCATTCTTTCATTTTTTTTTCATATCCAATCTCTTTTAATTCACAAAACCTTAAATTTTCACTAAGATATTTTTGCTTTACATAACTATTAAAGTCATGTGGATTAAGATAATTTTCATTTTTTTGAGTTATATTTTTTGGAATATCAAGAATTAAACCATCTTTTACAGACTGAAGTGCAGAATTTATAGCTAAATAAGATGAATTTGATTTTGGAGAAGCACAAAGATAAACAACTGCCTGAGCTAAGATAATTCTAGCTTCAGGAAAACCTATCTGAGAAACACTTGTAAGTGTAGAAGTTGTCATGGTAAGTGCTTGTGGATTTGCATTTCCAACATCTTCACTAGCTAAAATCACAAGCCGTCTAGCTATAAAATCAGCACTCTCCCCACCATCTATAAGCCTAGCTAGATAATATATACTTGCGTCTATATCAGAACCTCTTATCGATTTTATAAGTGCAGAGGTCAAGTCATAGTGCATCCCAGCTTCACTACTACCAACACTTTGAGCATTTGGTCTAAGTGATTTTAAAGTTTTTAAAGTTATATGGTTTTCCAAGGCAGATATAAACTCCAAAAGTTTTAACATAGCTCTAGCATCCCCTCCACTACTTTTTACAAGATATTCTTTTGCATCATCTTCACAAGTAAAATTTAAATTTGATAACTCTTTATCTAAAAGTAAACTAAGAGCTTCATTTTTTATAGGATAAAGTTCAAAAAGCATCGAACGCGAACGGATAGCAGAGGTTAAAGAAAAATAAGGATTTTCAGTAGAAGCACCTATAAGTAAAATAGAGTTATTTTCCATAACTGGAAGTAAAACCTCTTGCTGATTTTTAGCCAAACGATGTACCTCATCTATAAAAATCAAAGGTTTTTGAAGTGCATTTTTATACTGCTCAAAAATCTTTCTAAGTTGTTCTATTTTTATAGATGTAGCATTAAATTCATAAAAAGGCATATCAAGAGTTTTTGCAACAACTCTAGCTATAGAAGTTTTACCACATCCAGCAGGACCAAAGAAAAAACTATGCCCCAAAGCACCTTTTTCACAAAGTCTTCTTAAAGGTGCATCTTTTGATGTTAAATGCTCTTGCCCCACCAAATCATCAAAATTTTGTATATTTCTCATAAAACAACCTTTTTTTAGCCAAAAATCTTAATATCATACATCCCATATAGATAAAAACAAACCAACTGAATAATAAAAATTAAGAAAAACTTAATCGTAAACGAAGCTTTTTTTATCTTATGTCTAAAAATAATCATAGCTAAAAAAGAACCTACACTTCCACCAATAAAACTACCAAAAAGAAGCCTAATCTCTGGTACTCTTTGGATATTTTTATGATTTTTCATAGCTTGAAATTTATCATAAGTATAATCACAAAAAGAAAAAAAACTAACAATAATTATATATACTTGAAAGTAAGTTAAAGTAAAAGCTATCTCTACCACAATATCAATCCTATAACTAAAATCAAAATAATTAAATAATCTATCTTATTTCTCATAGACAATGCTTTTTTAACATCTTCCTCTTTGATAATCTCATTACCAATTCCAAAAAAAGGCTTTTTCTTCACCTTTCCAAAGTAACTAGTATCACCACCAAGTTTTACACCTAGTACTATACCCATAGCAGTTATAGGATGTCCAGCATTTGGACTTTCATGTTTTTTACCCATACTATAAAATGAAAAAATATCTTTTCTAAAGTTTATAACCATAATTAAAATAGCTGTAATCCTTGATGGTATAAAGTTTAGTACATCATCTAATATTGCAGATACTTTTCCAAAATTTTCATACTTTTCATTTCTATATCCAACCATGGAGTCTAATGTATTTACAGCTTTATATAAGATGATTCCACTAAGTCCAAAAAACAAAAGATAAAAAAGTGGAGCTATAACACCATCACTCAGATTTTCTGCATAAGTTTCTATAGAAGCTTTATAAATATCACTATCACTTAACTGTGAAGTATCACGAGAAACTAACATAGATATAGCCTCTTTTTTATCTTCTGCTTCTAGTACACCTTTTACTGCATCGTAGAGCATTTTATGAGCTAAAAACATAGAAGCTATAAATGAAGAGATGATTATGTTTAAAATTGTAGGTAGATTTGATAGTAGATGTTCTAAAGCACAAGATACAAATCCAACAACACTTAAAACAAAAAAAGTAAGTAAAAACCCTCTAAAAATACTATCTTTATAAAATCTTTTTTCAAAAAAATTTATGATGTCACCTATGATGATAATAGGATGTTTTATAAATCTGAATTCGCCAAATATCTTGTCAATGATATATGCTAAAAAGGAGATAATTATACTATTTATAAACATTTCCTCTACTATCAATTTTTAATATTTGTATCTCATTTTCATCCATATAAAATAATACTCTATATTTTGATATTCTAATCCTATAAATTGGTGGTATATCATTACCAGTTAATCTTTTTACATCACCATCTGATAAATTTTGAATTGCATAAAATATTTTTTCTTGTAGTTTTCTATCATATTTAGAAAACTTTTTTTCAAAAGTTTTAGAATATGATATTTTCATAAATTAAACTTACTTTTAAAATCTTCATTTGTAGTGAAATCTTCATTTGATAAGATTGATAAAATCTCTTTTTTATCATCTGCTTCTAGTATCAAATCTGTTTTTTGTTTTTCATCACTACTAACTGTAAAATTTTTAATAAAACCATCTTTCAAATTTTGTATAATATTTAAAAATGACTCGTAGTTATTATCATCTATTTGCAATTGAATTGTTTTCATTAAGTAACCTTTAGCTCTTTTTCTATAAAGTCCATATCTATATGTTTATCTATATGAGATGCAAACTCTTTTATAGCTTTTGCCTTATACTCTTTAAAATTATACCCTTTATAATTTTCATCTATACTAAAAAATAGCTTCTCTCTAAACTCATCGCTATCAAAAAGTCCATGGACAAATGTTCCATAAAGATTATTTTTTTGCTTGCATCTCTTTTTGGTTATGCCATTATGAATCTCATAACCATCTACTATGCATCTAAAAAGTCGATAAGTTCCCTTTTTAACAATCTTTTCTTTTTGAAAAACTATATCACCCTTAAATCTTGCAAAACCTCTTGTTATATTTTGATTTGACTCTATATTAACATCATCTATAATTTGCTCAAACATCATCTCATAACCACCACAAATAGCTACTATAGTTTTAGTTTTATCTTGAAGTATATCTTCAAAACCTCTTTTTCTAAGCCAAGCTAAATCATCTATGACCAACTTACTCCCAGGAATTATAAGAACATCACAACTTGATGCTTCAGATAGGTTAGATATAAAACTAAGTTCCACCTCATCATCTACTATAAGTGGCTCAAAATCTGTAAAGTTACTTATGTGAGGGAGCTTTATAACTCCAACTTTTATAATAGCTTTTGAAATATCTTGAGTATAACCCATTATGGAAGCACTATCTTCAAAACCTAAATTAAATGGCTTAAATGGAACTACCCCTAAAACTTTGATAGTAAAATCATTTTCTATGATTTTTACACCCTCATCAAAAAGTCTCATATCTCCTTGAAACTTATTTACAATAACACCTATAATATTTTTACGAAGTTTTTTAGGAAGTAGGTTATATACACCATATATAGAAGCAAAAACCCCTCCCCTTTGTATATCTGCTACTAAAATTATCTTAGTGTTAAACTTATCTGCTACATAGATATTTGACAAATCTTTATCCATTAAGTTTAACTCAACAGGACTCCCTGCCCCCTCAGCCACAATACAATCATACTCATCTTGTAACTTTTTAAAAGCTTTTTTTACAACTGGTTTTAACCTATTTATATCTCTATAATAACTCCAGACATCAGTATTTGAGATACTTTTACCATTTAAAATTATATGAGATTTTCCTTTACCACCTGACTTTAAAAGTATTGGGTTTATAAATGGTGTAGTTTTAAGACCTATAGCTTCAGATGCAAAATATTGAGGAATTGCAATTTCTCCACCAGCATCTGTAACTTGAGAGTTATTTGATACATTTTGAGCTTTAAATGGTGTTACTTTAATACCACGATGATGAAGTAGATAAGTTATAGCAAAAGATAAGGTTGATTTACCTGCATCACTGCTTGTTCCAAAAATGCTTAATGAGTTCATATGATTACTTTTTATAAAATTATACTAAATATAGTATAATAATACTACTAAATCAAATTGAGGTTTATATCTAATGTTTAATGACAAAAATATACTTATAACTGGTGGAACTGGTAGTTTTGGAAAACAGTTTGTTGCAACTCTACTTAAAAAATATAAACCAAACAAAATTATCATATATTCAAGAGATGAACTTAAACAATTTGAAATGGCTCAACAATATAACCAAAAATGTATGAGATATTTTATAGGTGATATAAGAGATGCCCAAAGACTTCAAAAAGCAATGCAAGATGTTGATATAGTAGTTCACGCAGCTGCACTAAAACATGTACCTATTGCAGAGTATAACCCTATGGAGTGTATAAAAACAAATATAATTGGTTCTCAAAATGTTATAGATGCTTGTTTGGCAAACAATGTACCTTACACCATAGCACTATCAACTGACAAAGCAGCATCCCCTGCAAACCTTTATGGTGCTTCAAAACTAGCATCAGATAAGCTTTTTGTAGCTGCAAATAACTTAACTGGTACACATGATATAAAATTCTCAGTTGTAAGATATGGCAATGTTTTAGGTTCAAGAGGAAGTGTGATACCATTTTTCAAAAAACTTATCGCTGATGGTGCTACTGAACTCCCCATAACTGAACCAAATATGACAAGGTTTTGGATTACTCTTCAAGAGGGTGTGGATTTTGTTCTTAAAAACTTTGAGAGGATGCAAGGTGGAGAGATATTTGTCCCTAAGATTGCTTCTATGAAGATGACTGATTTGGCTTCTGCCATCGCTCCTAATTTACCTCAAAAAATCATAGGTATAAGAGCAGGAGAAAAACTTCATGAGGTTATGTGTCCTCTTGATGATTCTCATATAACTTTGGAATTTAATGACCATTTTGTTATAAAACCTAGTATAACTTTTCACTCACCTATTGACTACACAACAAATAATCTTGGAGAAAAAGGTAAAACGGTTAGTGCTGGTTTTGAGTATAACTCAAAAGATAACGATATCTGGCTAACACATAAAGAATTAAGAGCAAAACTAGATGATTAGTTACTCTACACAATGCATCGAAGATGATGATATAGCTGGTGTTGTTGAAGTTCTAAAATCATCATATCTAACACAAGGTCAAAAAGTAGCAAAATTTGAAGAGGAACTTTGTAAA